>PDWI01010603.1_pt1 | contig 10284 bp, 6 predicted proteins | sample 1430891 | NCBI WGS metagenome assembly PDWI01 (sample SAMN01162508, study PRJNA174530) | Oral metagenome, whole genome shotgun sequencing project. | biome: Marine environment; feature: Marine mammal; material: Swab sample of the gingival sulcus; isolation source: swab sample of gingival sulcus... | reverse complement strand
GGGAAGCCGCTGCCGGAAATCCCGCTCTCTTCCTTCTCTTCAACCACACCGCCACCTCCGAACAAAAGGCCGACGCCCGCGCCTCCCTCGGCGTGGACCAGGTGATCCCTGTCTCCGGCAAGGCCCTTGACGCATGGGGAGAGGTGCCGCCTGACATGGAATCCATTGACGGCTGGCTGGACCCGGTGCGCGACTGGCTGAAAAAACAGGCCGCCCCCGGCGATTATGTGCTGATTCAGGGGGATTTCGGGGCCTGCCGGCATATGGTGAACTTCTGTTTTGAAAACGGATGGATTCCCGTTTATGCCACCACGGCCCGCGAAGCGCTGGAAGAAAAACAGCCGGACGGATCGGTCCGGATGACCCATCATTTCCGGCATCGGCGGTTCCGGCGGTACGAGCGGTGAAAAAAAAGCACCGTCGTTCATCCTGTTTTTACGAAGGAGCAGACAATGAGATTCACGGATTTTTTTCAGAAATTGACCTCGCTGCCCGCCCCGCATCCCTGGCAGGCCCGGCTGGGGGAAGAAGAAAAATGCGGCAGCCGCCTGATCCGGATTCCCACCGGTTTTGGCAAGACCTTCGGGGTGATCGCTCCGTGGCTGTGGCATCGGGTCGTGCAAAAAAATGATTCATGGCCAAGACGTCTGCTCTGGTGCCTTCCCATGCGGGTGCTGGTGGAACAGACGGAACAGGAGGTCCGCACGGCCCTTTCCTCTCTGGATCTTCTCCGGGACGGAACAGAGGATCACGCGGGGAAAACCGGCGTTCATCTGCTCATGGGCGGCGCGGACGCCGGAGAGTGGCATCTTTATCCGGAAGAATGCGCCGTGCTGATCGGCACGCAGGACATGCTGCTCTCCCGCGCCATGAATCGGGGCTATGCCTGTCCCAGAGCGCGGTGGCCCATGGAATTCGGCCTGCTGAATCAGGACTGCCTATGGGTCATGGACGAAGTCCAGTTGATGGGCGTCGGCCTTGCCACGTCCATTCAATTGCAGGCGTTTCGCGATCAGGATGCCGCGTCCGGCCGCCTGATCCGTCCGGCGCACACCTGGTGGATGAGCGCCACGCTTCAGCCGGACTGGCTGAAAAAAAGCCCGGACGCCGTGAATCTGGCGGAAAACACGGTGCAAACGGCCATTCCGGCTGCGGAACGGACGGGGCCGCTGTGGGAGGGGGTGCGCAAGCCCTGCCGCCGGGAAACCGTCTCCAGTGAAACGGCGGCGGTCCGTCTGATTGCCGGTCTGTATGAACATCCGGAGGAGCAGCCTGCCGGGCCGGTTCTTGTGATTGCCAACACCGTGGATCGGGCGGTGGAAATCCGCAACGGTCTGCTGGAACATGCAAACGGCATGGAAGTTCGCCTGATCCACAGCCGTTTCCGCCCGGCGGAACGCTCTTCCTGGAGGGAGGAATTCCTTTCCCGCGATTCCTGCGGACCGGAGGCCAGACGGATGATCGTCTCCACACAGGTGGTGGAGGCCGGGGTGGACATTTCCGCTGCCGTGCTGATTACGGAACTCGCCCCCTGGGCGTCTCTGGTCCAGCGGTTCGGCAGATGCGCCCGCTGGGGCGGCGCGGCGCAAGTGATCGTCCTTGATTTCTCCCCGAAAGACGATAAGGCCGCCGCGCCCTATACCAAAGACGAGCTGGACGCCGCCCGCGAAGCCCTTTCCCTGCTGGACGACGTATCGCCCATGAATCTGGAGGTTTTTGAGGCATCGCATCCGGATTTATTGCCCCGCCTGTATCCCTTTCACCCGCCGCACCTCCTGCTTCGTCACGAACTTGACGAACTTTTTGACGCCACGCCGGATCTGTCCGGCGCAGACATCGACATCAGCCGCTTCATCCGGGAGGGAGACGAACGGGATGTGCGCGTATTTTGGGAGGAAATTCCGCCGGAAAAAGATACGCCGCCCGCAGAATTGAGGCCGATGCGCGACGCCTTGTGCGCCGTTCCGTTTCTGAAGGCCCGCGACTGGCTGTGCGGAAAAAGCCAACGGCTGAAAAAAAATATGCGTGCCTGGGTATGGGACTGGCTGGACGGAAAATGGAAAGCCGCCAGGAAGGACGATCTGCTGCCGGGCAGGACCGTGCTGGTGGACGCAGCCTGCGGCGGTTATCACCTGGAAACAGGATGGGATCCCGACTGCTCGGATCGCGTTGCCCCGACAGACCGCCCGGCGGTGTCTCCGGCAGTCTGTCCCGCAACGGAAGATGCCGACGGTTCGCTGGACAACGACGGCCTGAGCGTGAGGGAGGAGGGCTGGCAGACCATTGCCACGCACGGAATGGAAACGGCGCGGCTGGCCGGGAAAATAACGGATGCGCTGTGCCGCATTTACACCCCTGTGTTTCAGCTGGCCGCAAGACGCCATGACGTTGGCAAGGCGCACCCCGCCTTCTGTTCGTCCATTCTCTCGTCGATTGACGCGCCGGGCCGTCCCGACAGGGTTGACATCGCAAAGGCGCCGGCAAGGGCATGGGCCGCGCCCGGCCGGATGTATGCAATACAGGGCGAGCCCCGGCGAAAAGGGTTTCGGCATGAACTGGTGAGTGTACTCTCCCTGATGTCTGTTCTGCAAGCACATGCGCCGGATCACGCGGCCCTTCTCGGCCCCTGGCGGGACATGCTGGCCGCCGCCGGTCTGCTCCCGGCCTCCCCGGCGGTTAATCCGGCACCGCCCAACGCCGCCGACAGGGAGGTGATGTCCCTGACCGGGGCGGAATTCAATCTGGCGGCCTGGCTGATTGGATCGCATCACGGCAAATTGCGGCTGGCCTGGCATTCCAGCCCGGCGGATCAGGCCGCCGACGACGGTGTTCTTCGCATCGCCGGGGTGCGGGAGGGAGATAAAATGCCGCCGGTTCCGGTGTTTGACGCAGAGGCCAGCCTCGGCGAAGCCGCCGGTTTCACTGTGGATCTCTCGGCTGCCGCCGCCGGATTGAACCCGGCGACCGGCATGGGCTGGACGGAGCGGATTCTGCGCCTGCTGGAACGGCACGGCCCATTCACCCTCGCATGGATGGAGGCGATTTTCCGCGCGGCCGACCAGCGGGCTTCACGTCTTGCCGTGATGGATGAACTGCTGCAAGGGGAGGATGCAAAATGAATGTTCACGCATTGGATGGCTGCGCCCCGACGCCCCTGGCCCATTATCTGAAGGCGCTGGGAATTTTGCGGCTGGTGTCGGAGCAGACGGACCCGGAGGCCCGCGCCTGGTGGGCCGGAGACCGTTTTTACCTTGCCACAAGGCGGAGCCGGGAGGAACTGGATCGTTTTTTTCAAACGGAATATCGGCCTTCTCCCATTTTTGCGCCCTGGAATAAAGCCTCCGGTTTTTTCAGAACATGGGACAAAAAAAATAAAAAACTGCAAAACGAAAAGAAGAATGAAAAGGCATTGCAGAGGATTTTGTCGGAGAAAGACTCCCGCTGGGGTCATTTTCGGGAAAAATATTCCGTTGTTGTTGAGGTGTTACATCAGACGACAAAAGAAATGGATGTGGGAATTCTCACCGATAAGGAAAGAGAAAATTTTCTCATTACGCCGCGAGGCGAAGGCGCCGTGTTTTTTGCTGCGGACAAGGAAAAGGACAAGGCCGCCATTCAAAAGAAAATGGCGGTCATGTGCGCGGAGAATCCATTTTACAGAAGCGCCATCGTGGATATGGGAGAGGAAACCGGCTATCCGGGTTTGTGGGGATCCGGTGGAAATGATGGGGCAATGGATTTTACCGGCCGCTTTTTTGAAAATATCGTCCTCATTTTTTTTGAGACCGAAAAGGCTCTTGCCTTGTCCTGGCTGCACAACGCGCTGTGGGGAGACGCATCCAGCGGCCTGGCGACAAAGGCAAGGGGGAAAGTCGGCCAGTTTTTTCCGGGAGGGGCTGGCGGGGCGAACGCAACGACCGGTTTTGGCACTCAAGATGACACCCTGCTGAATCCCTGGGATTTTTTGCTCATGCTGGAAGGTGCGATGATGTTCACCGCACATGCCGTGCGGCGGATGGACGCATCGGGTCTGAAACAGATGGCCGGTCCCTTTACCGTCCCCTCAAACGGCGCCGGTTACGCCAGCGCCGGCGACGACGACGAAAAAAATTTTCGCGGCGAACAATGGATGCCCCTCTGGGCCCAGCCGGCAACTTCAGCGGAAATTTTTCGTCTGCTCGCCGAAGGCCGGGCCCAGACCGGAAGACGGCCGGCCAAAGAGTCTCTTGATCTTGCCAGGGCGGTCGGCCGCCTGGGCACTGCACGGGGCATCACATCCTTTCAGCGATATGGTTATTTTACGCGGAACGGGAAATCCAGCCTTGCCGTTCCGCTGGGCCGCTTCCATGTGCCGGACCACCCCTCGCCGCGTCTTTCCTGTCTGGATGATCTGGATCGCTGGCTGTTTCTCCTGCGGCGTGAGGCAAGGAAAGATGAGGCCCCGGTCCGGCTGCGGCAGGCGGTGCGCAGGCTTTCCGACGCCCTGTTCGCCGTTGCGCAGCATCCGGACGACTGCTTGCGCTGGCAAAACGTGCTGCTGAGAGCGGGGGATGTGGAGGCGACGCTGAAAACCGGCGCGGGAAGCGCCGCAGGCCCCATTCCTCCCCTGCGGCCTGAATGGGTGGCGGCGGCGGATGACAGAACCCCGGAAATTCGGCTGGCCCTTTCCCTTGCGCTGCAATCACCGGCCGATCCGGTGCGCCGTCATTGGCTTCCACTGGATGACAGGCAGCGGAATTTCGCCGAATCCGTGCTGAAAGGCGGTCCCAGGCCGGAGGTCGTCATGCAGGGCCGCGACGATCTGGCGGATGCGGCGGCATTGATGCGCCGCCGCTTCATTGAATCCGGCAGGGCCGGAAACCGGAAGGCGGAGATGTTCCCCGGTCCGTCCGGCGCGGCGCATGTTTCGGATCTTTCCGATCTCACAGCCGGGCGGCTGAATTTTGGCCGCATTCTGGCCCTGGCGCGGCCCCTGATGGCCCTTCACCAAAAAAAATGGAGGGAAGCGCCCCTTCCGCCGGCGCGGCCCGACGCATCGCATTCGGCGCATCCGCCGTTTCCGGCCGATGCCTGGCTTGTTCTGCGTCTGGCCGCCGTTCCGTATCCGCTGCCGCCGGAGGACCGGAACATTCCCTTTGACGGCGCCATATTGCGGCGGCTGGAAAGCGGCGACGCCGCCGCCGCCGTTTCCCTGGCGCTGCGGCGGCTGCAAGGCGCCGGCATTCGTGCCGCAGTGCGGGCCGCTGCTGCGCCTCCGGAGACCGCGCGCCTCTGGGGGGCCGCGCTGGCCTTTCCCGTTTCATCCGGAACCGCCATTTCATTTTTGCAACGAATTGACCCCAACAGCATAAAAGGAGACCGTTCATGAAAATCGACCTGAGTCCGCTTGCCGACCATCACCGCCTTTTGTTTGAAATCCCTTTGAAACCACTTCAGGGAAGCCGGTTCCAGCCCACCGGCTTTCCCAATCTGGGACCGGCGGTGTTTCAGACGCCGCAGGGAACCTCCCTGCTGGTGGAAAGCGCCCAGAGCATGGCCAACCGCCTGGAAATGACCTGCTGGGACGAGGCGCGGCAGGATCTGAAGCCGGAACTGGCCGGTCTCTCTCATGTGCGGGTGCTGCGGAAGGAGGAATTCCTGACGGATTCCATTCTGGAGTCTCATCGACTGAACAGTCCGTATATTCTGGAGGGAAAGGCTCCCTTTGTGGGCGATTTGAAAAAAGAGCTGGGTACATCGGCGGACGGCCCTGTGGACCGGCATAAACTTGCAAAGGCGCTGCTGAAATTTGACGTCTGTTCCCTGCTGCACGGCGTATTTCTGGAAAAAATCAGTGGTCGATTGCGGCTGGCCCGCGCCCTTTCGGCCTTTATCGAGGCGGACGGGGTCCGCACAGCCGCGTCCGGCGGCGTGAAAAACGATCATGTCAACCCGTCGGGCGTTGCAAAAGACGGGTTCGGAAACGTCCCTTTTGCCAGAGATGAATTCACGGCGGAAAACATCACCCTGTTCGTCAATATTGACCTGGCCCAAATGCGGGGCTACGGCCTTGGAGAGGCTGCGGAACGCCTGCTGCTGCTGCTGGCCCTCTATAAATTGCGGATGCTGACGGAAAACGGGCTGCGTCTGCGCACCGCCTGCGATTTTTGCCTGGCCTCATCCGAAATCGCCGCCAGCGTGCCGACGGCCTTTGTTCTGCCGCCCGCAGCGGCCCTGAAGGAAGCGCTTCCCCCGGCCATCGCCGCCTGCAAGGCAAAAATGACCGTGACGGAAGTTTCTTTCGACAAAAATTTCAAAAAAGAAACAAAAAGAAAGGAATAATCATGCCCGCGCTGGAATTTCGATTCCCCGCCGGGCGTTATCACGCAACGCCCTGGGGACGCCACGTCAACGAAGGCATGGTGGAATGGCCCCCTTCCCCCTGGCGCTTGCTCCGCAGCCTGCTGGCCGTCGGGTATGCCGGCGGTGTATGGGACGCCTCCGGTCCGCCGCCGTCTGCGCGGGTGCTGTTTGAAAAGCTGGCCTCCGTTCTTCCGGCGTATCAGCTGCCGCCGGTCGTGGGCGCCGCCCACACCCAACACTATATGCCCCTGTATGAATTGAAAGAAAAAACCGGCGAGCCCAACCGCACAATGGTTTTCGACGCATGGGCAAAAGTGGCGAAAAGCGGTCGGCTGACGGCAGAATGGGATGTGGATCTTTCAGGGGAGGAGCGTGCGCTGCTGTCGGATCTGGCGTTCCGGCTGAATTATCTGGGCCGTTCCGAAAGCTGGGTGGCGGCCCGTCTGCTGCCCTCCGGCGCCAGGCCTGCCGGGCCCGCAGAGGAAGATTCCCGCTTTTTCTCCCCCTGCCTTCCTTCCGATGAACCGCCGCCGCCCGGCTGGGAAGAAATATCCCTGCTGGCGCCGATGGGGTCCGCCGCCTACGCCGAATGGCGTGAGCGGCACATTGCCAGGGCAGCCGCCGAACTGGCGGCGGGGCACCCCGAAAAAAAGAAACCCGCAAAAAAACAACTGGAAAAGGTGGCGGCCCCTTATCCGCCGGATCTCATCGCCTGCCTTCAGCAGCAGACATCGGATCTGAAAAAATATGGATGGAGCCGTCCGCCCGGCAGTCAGGCGGTGTTTTACCGCCGTCGCATCGGCGCGCTGGAATCCGGTTCGCCGCTTCCGGAGCGGGGCCGTCCATCCGGCGAAAAGATCTCCTGCATCCTGCTTTCCCTGACGACCCGCACCGGAAATTCCCATGCGTTGCCTTCCGTTGCCCGCACATTGCCCCAGGGCGAGTTGCTGCACCGCGCTCTGGTCTCCCGGTCCGATCCGGATAAAACCGGGGGGGGCTCGCCCGCGCTCACCGGGAAGGACGCATCCGGCAGGCGCCTGAAAGGCGCGCACTGCCACGCTCACATTCTGCATCTGGATCTGGACGACGACGGACATCTGGACCATGTACTCATCTGGACGCCGGGCGGACTGGACCACAAGGACCGGACGGCGGTGATGGCGGTTCGCCGCACCTACGCCAAGGGCGTGCCCGATCCTTTGCGTCTGGCCCTGGCGGGCGAAGGCGAAACGCGGGATCTTCGGCGTCTGCCCGGCAAATGGGGACGCCGCCTGACCTCCGTTCTCGGCCCGGCGGAGGGTGCCCGGAAATGGGAAAGCCATACACCCTTTGTTCCGCCGCGCCATATGAAACGGAGCGGAAAGAACCGGCGGGAAATGCAAATCGCGGTGGAACTGGCCTCGCGCGGGTTTCCCGACCCCGTTGAAATCCGCTTTTTGCCGCCCGGCCGCGATGCGGAATCCTTGCGGATGCGGCATTTTATCCGCAGGCGGGGGAAGGGGCCGCCTCCCCCGGTGGATGTCTGCTTCCGCGTGGAGCTGGAATTCGCTCAACCGGTATCCGGCCCTGTCTGTCTGGGGTACGGGAGTCATTTTGGCTTGGGTTTGTTTCGCGTTGCCGACTGATTTGCGGGGGAGAATCCATGACGGAAACCACATGCGAGACTGCGGCAGCGGCATCCCCGCCCCTTCCCCTCATCCCCGTGCGGATGCTCAACGAGTATGTGTATTGTCCGCGTCTGGCGTATATGATGTGGGTTCAGGGCGAGTTTGCGCACAGCGCGGACACGGTGGAGGGGAAGCTCCATCATAAGCGGGTGGACAGGGCCTCCGGAAAGCTGCCGGCGCCAGAGGCATCCGGAAACGCCTCTGAAGAAACCGGGGAAGGCGGGGAACCGGAGGCGGCTGGGGAAATGATTCATGTGCGGTCCCTGGCCCTGGGTTCCGAAGAGCTGGGGCTGACCGCCGTGGTGGATCTGGCCGAGGCGTCCGCCGGGCGGGTGTCGCCGGTGGAGTACAAAAAAGGGAAGCGGCCCCATGTGTCTGCCGGGGCCTATCCGCCCGAACGGGTCCAGGTGTGCGCCCAGGGGCTGCTGCTGCGCGAAGCCGGGTATCGGAGCGATCTGGGGTTTCTGTATTTCATTGGGTCCAGAGAGCGGGTGAAGGTGGTTTTTGACGGGGAACTGATCCGGCAGACGCTGGATGCGGCGGCGGCGATGCGGCAGATGGCGGCGTCCGCCGACATGCCGGAGCCTCTGGAAGACAGCCCCAAATGCGCCCGGTGTTCCCTTTTGGGGATCTGTCTGCCTGATGAAGTCCGTTTTCTGGGGCGGGGCGGCGGGGAGATCCGTCCGGTGTGTCCGGCAAGGGAAAAGGGTCTGCCCCTGTATGTGCAGTCTTCCCGGGCCTTTCTGCGCAAAAAGGGCGAGCGGATTATGATTGAGGAAAACCGGGAGACCGTTGCCGAGGCCCGGCTGAAAGACGTGTCGCAACTGGCGCTCTACGGTTCGTCCGGCCTGACCACGCCGCTTTTGCACGAGTGCATGAGGCGGGAGATCCCCGTGACGTTTCTGAGCTACGGCGGGTGGTTCATGGGGCATTGCACGGGAAGCGGGCATAAAAACGTGGAAACGCGCACGGCCCAGTACCGGGGCAGTTTCAATCCGCGTTTATGCCTGGATCTGGCCCGGCGCTGGACGGCGGCCAAGATTTCCAATTGCCGGACCCTTTTGCGGCGTAACTGGAAGGGAGAAGAGGGGGCTCCGGCCGATCTGCTTTCGGCCATGCGGGGGGATGTGGAAGACGCGCGAAAGGCTTCGTCACTGGAAAGCCTTCTGGGGGTGGAGGGGAATGCGGCGCGGCGGTATTTTTCCTGTTTCCGCCGGATGTTCAGCGGCAGCGGGGAGGAGGCGCCGGCCTTTGATTTTAACGGCAGAAACCGGCGGCCGGCAAAAGATCCCGTCAACGCGATGCTCTCCTTTGGTTACGCCATGCTGACGCGGGAATGGGTGGTGACGCTTTCGGCGGTCGGCCTTGATCCGTACCGGGGGTTTTATCATCAGCCCCGGTTTGGACGTCCGGCTCTGGCCCTGGATATGATGGAGACGTTCCGGCCCCTGACGGCGGATTCCGCCGTGCTGTCCGCCGTGAACAACGGCGAGGTCAAGCCGGGCGATTTTCTGACGACGCCAGCGGGCTGCGCCTTGAAGCCAGGCGGCCGGAAGCGGTTTATTGCGGCGTTTGAGCGGCGGATGGAACAGGAGACAACGCATCCGGTTTTCAAATACCGGATCAGTTATCGGCGGCTGTTCGAGGTGCAGTCCCGGTTGTTGATCCGGTTTTTGTGCGGTGAGATTCCGGAATATCCGGATTTTATCGTGCGGTGAGTGTGGAAATGGAGCATATTTATCTGGTGACATATGATATTGCCTGTCCGAAGCGCTGGCGCAAGGTGTTCAAGATCATGAAGGGATACGGGGAATGGTTGCAGCTTTCGGTGTTCCAGTGCCGGCTGGACAAAATCCAGTATCTTTTGATGACGGATCGTCTTGAAGAATTGATGGACCGGTCCGAAGATCACATTCTGATCGTGGACATCGGCTCGTCGGACCGGGTGGACATGAAGGTGACGAGCCTGGGCAAGGCGTTTCATTCGTTGAAAAGAGAGGCGATCATCGTTTGAGCCGGGCGTTTTGGGTGGCCATCCGCCGAAACGCCCTGCGAGGGCTGTTGTGACGCAAAAAAAACCGGCAGCGCTCGCAAAGAAAAAGTTCTTTGAAAATCAGGTAATTATAATTTGTTTGTGCTTTGGAAAGGCATCTGCAGGGCGGGGTGGCGGACGATTTTTCTGGACCTCTCGAATTTGCGCCTGTAGAGTTACGAACGACAGGCTCTCGCAAGGGCGGCGTTTCCGGGGCCTTTTCGGCCCCGGCCTCATTGAAGC
>PDWI01010602.1_pt1 | contig 10284 bp, 7 predicted proteins | sample 1430891 | NCBI WGS metagenome assembly PDWI01 (sample SAMN01162508, study PRJNA174530) | Oral metagenome, whole genome shotgun sequencing project. | biome: Marine environment; feature: Marine mammal; material: Swab sample of the gingival sulcus; isolation source: swab sample of gingival sulcus... | reverse complement strand
CGTAAAGTATGTCCCGATAGAGACAAAAACCCGTATCGGGAAAAGCAAGATAAAACTCCTCCAGGATGGCTCAAGATTTTTCTTGATCATCACAAAAGTAGCGACACTTTTTTCACCACTGCGGATATTTCTTCCGGTGAGTCTCTTCTTCTTCCTCATCGGAATTTTTTACTATCTTTTTACCTATTTTACCGAGGGTCGATTTACCAATATGGGGGGCCTTCTTTTTTCTGTCTCCGTCCTTGTCTTCCTGATCGGACTTGTTTCCGAGCAGGTCTCGCAGATGCGCTATGATCAGATTAAATAGTTTTACATGAGGAACAATGAAAAACTTAAAGCGCGATTCATTTCTTGTTTTTGGTGCTCCGGCGATAGAAGAAGCCGAAGTTGAAGAAGTCATTGCAAGCATGCGAAGTGGCTGGCTTGGAACCGGGCCAAAAGTTTCTCAATTTGAAAAAGAGTTTGCGCATTATAAAGGGCTGCATGCCTCTCAGGCTGCAGCAGTTAACTCCTGTACTGCAGCTCTTCATGTCAGCCTTATTGCGAGTGGAATTGGCGCTGGAGATGAGGTGATCACAACCGCGATGACGTTTTGTGCGACAATCAATGCCATTATCCATTGCGGGGCAACTCCTGTTCTGGCTGATATTGATCCAAAGACGATAAATATTGATCCCGAAAAAATAAAGGCGTGCATTACCTCAAGAACAAAGGCGATATTATTGGTCCATTTTGCCGGGAATCCATGCGATATGGGCGCCATAATGAATCTTGCAAAACAGCATAATTTACTGGTGATTGAAGACTGTGCTCATGCAATTGAAACAGAATATCACGGCAGGAAAGCCGGGACTATTGGCGATTTTGGATGTTTCAGTTTCTATGTAACCAAAAACGTCGCCACCGGAGAAGGCGGAATGATTCTCTCTACCAACGACGATGTGATAGCCCGGTCGAAGATTCTTGCGTTGCACGGCATGAGCAAGGATGCATGGAAGCGATACAGTGATGATGGTCATGTACATTATCAGGTAATAGAAGCTGGTTTTAAATACAATATGATGGATTTACAGGCGGCGATAGGGCTTCACCAACTTCGTCGGGTAGAGGCAAACTGGCAGAAAAGGACAAAAATATGGCGAAGATATCAAGAGGCCTTTTCGGACTTACCTGTTGGTATTCCAAGTGAATCCGAAAAAGGTTGCCGCCATGCCCGTCACCTGTATACATTAATGATCGATTCGAAAAAATCCAGGATAGATCGTGACCAGTTTTTAAATGAGATGGTACAAAGAAATATTGGTGTTGGTGTCCATTACCTCAGCATACCGGAGCACCCTTTTTATCAAAGGAGATTTGGTTGGAAACCAGAGATGTTTCCCCATGCTATGAAGGTTGGCAGAGAGACAGTAAGTCTTCCATTGTCTCCAGCTTTAAGCAGCGAAGATGTGGAGGATGTAATTTCAACTGTCAGCGACATAATAAACCGCTAGTATTTTGTCCACTATCTGGATTCATAGAAATCACATTTTTAGAAAATGCAGACATTTTTGGTTGGCTTAATAGAAGATTTATATTGGTATCGCGACTGTAACCTGAAATAAATTTCAGCATACGTGAATATGAAAAAAAGAGTTCCTGTTGTTATCTTTTCAGGAGGGAGCGAAATTGTCACAATCAGTCTTCTTGAATCTTTTTTTAAAGAGGGTATCCCTATAATTGTCATTGGGCTGGGGAGACCTTCGATCATCCGAAAAGTTGACTCATCAATAGTTGATTATTGCATACAGTGGCCTCCTTCCCAAGAGACTCTTTCTCGAATTCAAAAAATATTACATCCCTTTGCAAAAAAAAGTGGAAGAGCCCTGCCCGTTTTTGCGACAGAGGACAGCAGTCTGAGATTCCTTTTCGAAAACAGAGAACAACTGTCTTCTCTGCTGCTAATACCTCAGGGGTGCAGGGGAATGCAATATGGAGGTTTAGATAAAGCAGAGTTCTATGAAAAAGCACACAAAAAGGTTTCAAACTGTGTCCCGACTCTTGTTATCGACAAACCAGAAGAGATTAAGAATTCTTTTTCTTTTGCAGGGGATAATATTGTAATAAAACCTTCTTTAAAGCCATATTCGATGGATCTCTCTTCTTTGGGAGCAAAAGCAAAAAAAATCAACAGAAAACATGCTGACAATCATCTCTTCACAGAACTCTCAACTGCTTGGAAATGTTCGAATAAATGGGTTGTTCAACCACTGCTTGACAGCCCTGAGCAAGGAGAGTGTTTTTTTGGAGGAATACGCAAAAAAAATGGCGAAATTCGAGGAATAACAGGGTATAGTCTTTTACGGCAGCCGCGCTTCGGAGGAACTGCATGTTGGGTAAAAACCAGCCAAAACGACGAAGTAGAGTCAATAGCTCACAACATTTTAAACGACTTGGATTTTTGGGGAATTTGTGAAATGGAATTTATGCTGGATAAGGACAGAAAGTGGCAACTTCTTGAGTTTAATCCAAGATCGTGGCTGCAGGTGGGACTTGCTGTTCGAACTGGCATAAATCTTCCTTTTTTGTTATACCGTGATTTGCTAGGCCTTCCCGGTGACCCAAATACTCATATTAAAGAGGGAGACTGGGTCAATATAGAAAGATTGTTGATAGCCACCTTTTCTGGTCAATATGGTTCAAGGATTTCTATGTTACGAAAATCATACCATATCGTGAAAAAAAGTTCCTGCAAAGCGGTTTATGACTGTCCCTTTCTCTGTATCCGAAAGAGGTGGCTGATGAGGGTTGTAAAGAGAATAATGCCTCTTGGTGGCACCTGATGAAAAGAAAATTTTTCTCACCGAAACCCTTGACCTCAGGACGTCTTTTTTCAACTCTGATATTGTTTGCAGGGACGACATGGATTGGGTACAAAATTTTTCAGGAGGGGAGCTCTTTTTGGGTTGAACTTGATTCTTTCGATGTAAAATGGTTACTTTTTTCTACACTCCTGGGATTTTTTGCAGTTTTACTAAACGGTTTTGTCTTTGCTTATCTGCTGAAGATTCATTGCAAGGAGAACAGTCCTTCTCTCTTTGAATCGCTCAGCTTACATTTTACCGGTCAGATTGCACGTCATCTTCCGGGGAGATTCTGGGGCGTTGTCTATCAAATAAATGAGATTAAGCATCGTATCGATCCAATAAAAATTATAAAGGTAAATGTCGATCACATTTTAATCTTTCTCTACTTTAATACGGCTGTCTCGATTGCGATACTGCTCTTTTTTCAAGTTAACTACGGTCTTGGCCTCTTCTTTTTTGCAGCAAGTGCACTTGCGTTCTTTGTGATACTCAAGATAGATCTCTTTAACTTTTTGATAAAAAAAACAGCACAACTGCTCCCGGAAAAACTCTATAAAAAAGTTGAAAAATATACAAAAATTTCCCCCTATACCTACTCAGGAAAACAGAGTTCTATTTTATTTTTTTTTCTTCTTCTATCTTGGGGAATTTATCTTTTTTCCTGGCAAAATATTGCGCTGGCGTATCCTTTTTTATCATCGGTTAATATTTTCTTGTTATGTGCACTATACACCATCTCTTGGCTTGTCGGCTTTATCAGCATGGTTACCCCTTCCGGCTGGGGGGTACGTGAAAGTGTTTTTATTATACTGACATCAAAGATTTCGGTTGTTCCTCATCTTGGCATATTTACAGTTTTTGTTCGTCTATGGCTTCTTGTTATTGACCTCATCCTCTTTTTTACCTTTATGACAATGCAAATGCTTACAAAAAATACCTCGACAGGCAACAGAGAGACCCCTCCTCTCTACACCAGGGATGGACTAAACATTTTAGACCATAATGATACCCTTGGGAAAAAATCTGAATACATTACCCTTCTTCAGGAGATGGCTATCAAAAGATATTTCCCAAAAGGCTCACCAGACAAGGTCTGTGTTGATGTCGGATGTGGATTTGGTCGTTTAGCTGATGCTCTTACCCGGTGTGGCTGGCAGGTGGTAGGTATTGACCCGGACAGCTCTGCATTACAGTATGCAAAAGAACACTATCACACTGCTCATTTCTGTTGCGCGTCACTACCCGAGCTGCCTTTTATGGATGAAAGTGTACACTGCTTTGTTTTCCACAACATACTGCGATCATTTCTATTGTTAGGAATCTTGGACGTTGTCGATCATATAGAAAAATATATTGTCCCCGGCGGGTGGCTTGTTGTTGTTGATAATATCCGTGATAACGATAACAGATATGTTAAGGAAGATGAGCTTGTTCAGAAATTTCGTCGTCAAAAATTTGAACTGATCGATACTGTACCAATCCGTCAGGGAAGGTGGTGGTTACTCTATTGCATTCGCTATGGCTTGGTGCCTCGATCACTTTTTCCGCATATCGCAAAATATGAGCTCAAAAAAAGAAAGAATCAAAAAAATCCGAAGTACACCTACGTAAACAAAATATTTTTGTTTCAAAAAAATCAAGCCCAAAACGCTTCATATTGAGGGGACGTTGAATACTCCTAGCTTTTCTTGTCTTTTCACCGCAAAAGAAAAGGAGGAAGGCAAAGGACCTGGTTATTCAGAACACCGTTGATTTTGCAGGAACTCTGACACCGCATGTTTGACATTGAACAGCTCAGCCGTTTCCCGTATTGAGGATGTATATCTTTGAGCAGAACAGGTACATCCCTTCCGAACAGCGTCAGCAAACTTTTGTGGTTCTATCGAGTCTGCTATTATCCCTGTATTATATTTTTTGATAATATACGGAAGGTCTCCAACCGGGGTCGCAATAACAGGGGTCATTGTCTGCATTGCATCAGAGAAAATTACAGGGATACTCTCAATTCGAGAAGGTATCAGTAAATAATCTGCCCACATAAAGAGTTCAATCGCCTCTTTCTGATCGAGAAAACCTCGAACAGAAACTGGCCTTCCCCGCTGCTGAAGTTTTTTTATTTTCCCCCTGATTTTCTTTTCAAGTGGGCCACCGCCACAGTATTGGACTTCTTTGATATTCCCCCAGTCTTTTTCGGTCAGAAGAGACAGCGCTTCAACAAGGATATCTGCACCTTTATTGGGATGCCACCTTCCAAGAAAGGCAAGCTTATAGGGTGGTTTTTCTGCAGGTATTTTTTCTGTTTTTATCGAAAGAGTCCGACCACTTGGCAAAAAATAACATGGGCACTGACCTATGTTTGCAGTATCTTCAGAAAGTTTGTAGCCGTCTGCATAGCAGACCCTGCTCTCCCTCAACACCTGCTTCAGTATTGTTCTGACGACCGGCAGTTTCCCAAGCGTCCAGATATCACTTCCAAGAGTCCAGACAGAATAGTCTATCGCTGCGACTCTGGCAGCAGACCTTGCCCAATAACCTGAGGGGAGTGCCCACAGAGCAAAAATATGGTCTATCTGCTCCTGTTGCACAACACTATGAACCGCATATCGTCCCGCCTGCAGGGTTTTCTTTATTTTACACCAGTTTTGTGGGTTTTGAGGTTTGAGAAGAGAGAGAGGAAGAGAGGGTACGGCAAATCTCTTTACAGCAACAACTCCACTTTTATCAACTCCATCTTTTAAACTTGGCGCGATAACTGTAACCTTGACATGTTCACCAAGTTCATTCGCAAAATCTGCCACAAAAGAACCGGCTGCTTCCTGACCTTTGTCAAGAGCCGGGTCAGGATAAGATGTTGTGCAGATAAGGATATGCCGTTGTTTCGAAGACATTTTTTTGAAAAAGTTGAATTCAACTGCTGAATATAATACTTCTCATGAATTTATTTAACTTACATTCCCCACACTGCTTTCTCTTTTCTCCTCCTTTCTTAAAATAAGGCGATATCCGAGAGGAGAGAAATCATCTTTATACGACAATACCTTCAAGAAAAAAGCAAACAGGTTTATTGCCGGGATAAGAATTGGGAAAAGGAACATAAAGAGGAAAAGAGGATTTCTACGGGAGAGAAGCTTTAAACCCGTTTTGCATATTGCGATATTAAAAATCATTGCGCCCGTTTCTACAGGATGCCCATGAGCTGCAAGCTCAACAATTGTAAAGCCTCTCTTTTCGGCAAGTCTTCTCAACCCATGTTCAGTCCATCTCTGAAAGTCTAAAGGTTCATCATGAAGGGGATAAAGAAAGGGAACATTAATAATGACCTTCCCTTCTGACTTAAGAACTCGCCAAACCTCCTCCAGACACCTCTCAGGTTCAGGAAGGTGTTCCATAACATCAAGCAACAGTACAGTATCAGCACACTCTGCCTGCAACGGTAACTGTGCTGCATCTGCAAAAAGTTCAGGTGGACAGCAGTACCAATTCACTGAAGTCCTGTAGTAATCTGTCGGAAAGTAAACCACCGATTCAGATAAAAAAGGGCGGATAACCTGACGCCCGGCACCAATATCAAGAGTAAAACCTTGACATTCATCGGCAATTCTTTTAAATATTTTATCACTATCTTTAAAGACAAACCACTGCGGATGAAGCGGGGTCTTCCGAAAACTGTTCATCCAGTTTCTTAACGATGATTTTAATTTTTCCATCAACCCGATCTTTTCTCTAAAAATACTGTTCAGAAACCCAAAGAAAAGGAACAAAGTGCTGTTTTTAAACACCTCAGGAGTATCATAGAACTGCATTCCCCAAATTTACAGATTATTGTCTTTTTATCTTCTCTTCACTGCAGCTCTTTTTCCTTATTCCATGGCGGATCCGGATTGACCCGCCATATCTGATACTCCATCGCAATTTCTATCGGGGTAAAATATTTCCCGTTGTACACCTCATCACGAATGAAGAACCGGTTGACCAGCGACTCGCTGTGCTGTTCATCCTTCAGGCTGACATAGCCTTTCGGGATGTTGATATCAAGGACATAATCTCCTGTCCTGGTAATTGTATTATTATCCTTCAGTTTACCTTTGAATTTGGGAGAGACCGGCCCTTTATACGGCAGCTCTCGTTTCAGCTTTTTGGTACCAAGGTAGTTTGTCACATACATCGACTTCACCGCCACCGGTGCTTCAAACCATTCCCCCACAAAAAACATGCCGGACTCAGGTACAATTGCAAAGTTTTTTCTTGCAGGGTACACTCCCCGCCCAATTTCGACAAAGGCTTCGCCAGACATCTGTGCACCAAACAGAGGCAGGGCTGATTGTGATTTTCCCGTCTTAAGATCCCACGATCCAAAATCATCCAAAGTCGCAAGCCTGAGAAACATAAACTGATCAACAAACAGATATATGGGTCTGTTGACCTCTGGAAACAGATCGTTTCGCCAACGAAGCAACTGCTGTTCAGGAACCCCTGCTATCAGGTTACGATAGTTCTCGGGCCCGGCAGCCAGCATCTTTTTCAGGACGTCGACACCATCAAGCCCATATTTTTCTGCCTCCGCTCTTATTTTTCGGAATCCAGCCTTCCCATGCACCGAGTAAAAGCGCATAAAATTTGCCGCGATCCGATCATTGCTCTCAATCAACGGGAATGCAGTATTAAAGTTCCTTTCACCGTCATGGACCATGCCGTCGTTGATCGTTTCCCGCCGAGCGTAGTACTTTATCGGGTGCCCCTCATCCCACCAGCTCCAGATAACAGCGTCCTCTTCTGTAACTTTTTTCAGATGCTTCATTCCGGTAATAATTGCTGCGCTGAAAATTGGACTTGCTATCTGCTGTGCTGCAATCACCTTGAATGTATTCGCAGCACAGACACCCACAACACCTGTTGCTGTCATTGTCCAGAAAACAGCCTTCCATATTCGCCACTTCAGTTTTTTCCGGATCAGTTCATAGGCCAGAGATACAGTGTACCCGAGAGCGATACAGATCAGGGGAACAATAAATATCGAAAATCTTTTTGCATACAGAAAAGCCATGACGCCAGCGGCAAGCATCGCAGCAAGAATAAGGATCTCTTTGAACCTGCGAACAAGCATAACCATAAGACCGAAAAAACCAACCATCCCGACTGCCGGATAGACCGAAAAGGTGTTGAGGAACGCCTTCAGCGCAAGCGGGCTCTGTTCGCCTATGGTCAGCCCCACATTGCGATAAAGATCGTTCCCTTTTGAGATATAGTAAAGGTTGCCGGTAATCCCTTTCCAAACTTCTCCTATTATACCAATCCCTGCATACAGGAAGATGCAGATAAAAAACACCGACAAAACAGTGACAAAGAGTACCGCTTCTTTCCACTCGACTCGATAGAAAAAAACAACCGCACAGGCAATCGGGAAAAGTCCGAGAACTGCCGGAGGAGCAACAGTCTGATCCCACCACCAGAAGTAGAGCCCGGCAACAAGAAAAGCGCCTGCAAGGTACAGATACCGCTCTTTTCCGGTGTGGGTTCCAAAGAGCAGGGCAAGAGCTGCACTGGCAAGAGGAAAGAAGGTGTTCAGACAATCGGTATCGAAAAAGCCGTAACTGTTTCTCAAAGCAGCGGCGGGCGATGTCATATAAAAGAGGACCGCCACCAGTCCAGCCTGCCAGCCTCCCCAGCGTGCGGCAAAAAAATAGATCGGAACGGCCACAAAGAGAGAGAGCAGGCATGGCAGGAACACCCCCACCTCATTGAGACTCATCCCGGTAACAGTGGATATCTTTTCGGCAAGAACACCGGCAAGAGGCGGAATAGTCGATCTCGGGATTCTGTCCGGCCATGCGGTCAGAGTCTCGTAATTCTCCCATTTTCCGTCGCGAATCTCCTGTGCGACCTTCAGATAGTAGTGGCCGTCAAGGTTTGAAAGCACCGGCTCCTCTTCACTCATAAAAAGGGAAGCAGGGTTCCAGTCCCATGTCAGCGCCGGGGAAAATCGTATCAGAAAGCCAAGGTAGAGGACAGCTGCCGCAAGCAGAAGAATCGCGGTCAGTTCGGCCACCTTTCTCACCCGTATCCGGGGGACTGCCACGGTCTCTGCTGTCATCCTGCTCTCCTCTCTCTTTTTCGTCATGACAAGGCGCTCTGTTCCACAGTTCACCCGGCAAATTGATATCCCTGTCCGTACACGGCACGGATCAGATCGACCTCCGGAGCCACCACCTCAATCTTGCGGCGCATCTTTCTGATATGGCTGTCGATCGTCCGCGGGTTGACCTCTTTGTCTTTATAGACAAGGTGGAGCAGGACCTCGCGACTGAAGATACGGTCGGGAGAGCCATGCAAAACTGCCAGCAGGTCAAACTCAACTTCACTGAGTGCCATCTCTGTCCCATGGATACGGATATGCTGACGATCGCTGTCCATTTCGAGGAGGGGCGGTCCTTCGGAGTAGCCCTCTTCGGCCGTGCGGCGGAGCAGGTTTTTGACCCGAATGACAACCTCTCTCGGACTGAAAGGCTTACAGATGTAGTCGTCGGCACCGAGTTCAAGACCGAGAAGACGGTCTATCTCATCTTTCCGGGCACTGACAATAATGATCGGAACCCGTGAGAAGGCGCGGATCTGACGACAGACTTCAATACCGTCAAGCCCGGGAAGCATCAGGTCAAGAAGGATCAGGGCCGGCCAGTTCTGCTTCACCCAGGCGACGACTTCATCCCCCTTCTGAAGACAGTGGGTGGTAAAGCCTGCGCCCTCAAGATAGACCGTATAGAGATCGGCTATCTCCTGTTCATCTTCGACTATCAGAATGTTTTTCATTGGGAGATCTCAGAAGGTTTGATCCCGCATTTCTCATCAGTTTTCCGGTTCTGTTTTTCAGGTGTCCTCTTTGAGCAGAGACGATGCAGGAGCAGGCCTCTGCGGGAAATCTTCATTTGTGCAAAGAGGGGAAACCTGTCAGCATCAGCTTTTCTCTCTCACTCTTCTGCCACCGGCAGCTCAATACGAATTCTCAGGCCGCCAAGGGGTGATGCCATTGCAATAATGTTGCCGTCATGCCCCTCAACAATACTCCGGCAGATACTCAACCCCAGCCCTGCCCGTTTGCCGGCACCACTGCTGCGGGATGCATCGACCCGATAGAGGCGGTCAAAAAGCAGCGGCAGGCTCTTCTCATCAACGCCTGGCGGGGTATCGTCAAAGTCGATCACCGCCCGGCTTCCGTCTCTTCTCAGACTCACCTCCAGCCTGCCCGGAGCGTCGGTGTAAAAGACGCTGTTACCGAGCAGGTTGGTAAACAGCTGCTTCATCCTCGCGCTGTCCACCTCAGCTTCGATCTTCTCCGGCAACATCAACTCCAGTTCGATCCCGCTCTTCCGGCAGTACTCACAACAGGGGATGAGGGTCTCCCTGAGCAGTTGGGAAAGCTCCGCCCGGCTGCGGGTAATTT
>PDWI01010601.1_pt1 | contig 10285 bp, 11 predicted proteins | sample 1430891 | NCBI WGS metagenome assembly PDWI01 (sample SAMN01162508, study PRJNA174530) | Oral metagenome, whole genome shotgun sequencing project. | biome: Marine environment; feature: Marine mammal; material: Swab sample of the gingival sulcus; isolation source: swab sample of gingival sulcus... | reverse complement strand
CACACCGTCTATTTTGCCGGCAGTGGAGAGCGAATTGAGCTTAGCCACCGAGCGCACAGCCGTGAGCACTTTGCCAAAGGTGCGGTACGGGCCGCACTCTGGGTAACAGGCAAAAAACAGGGTCTATATACAATGTTTGATGTACTTGAACTGGAGAACTTCTAAGATGAAAAATCCTGCGTGGATCGGACTTGGCTCCAACATTGGTGAAGGGAAAACAACCTTACAGCACGCCTGGAAAAAACTGGGAGAGATACCGCAAATTACCCTTGTACAACTCTCCAGCCCCTGGAGTTCATCGCCTGTTGCGATGGAGAGTAGCAGTTGGTTTACCAATGCGGTCGGCAAAATAACAACAGAGTTCCCCCCCGAACGGTTACTGCAAGTGCTGCTGGAAACAGAGGCATACTTTGGTCGTTCCCGCTCTTCTGATGCCAAGGGATATGAGGATAGAACCCTAGATCTTGATCTGCTCTATTTTGGCGAAAAAGGGACAACAAGATGTACAAGTGATTCACTCTATCTTCCGCACCCGGAAATCAACAAACGGCTTTTTGTCCTCCAGCCGCTACTGGAAATTGAACCAGAGTGGCATGATCCAATATATCAACAGCACATCGCTCAAATGATCTCTGCCTTACAGGAGAGTGCGGCAGGAAAAGAGCAGCAACTCAGCCCTGGCTGCTGGTAAGTACCAAAAACAGCAGCAACGGGGGTCTCTATTTTTATTTTCAATATATAAAGGAGTCTATATGGCTTTTCTTCGCTTTTTTGCCATAGCTGTTCTCGTCTATTTCGGCTATAAATTCATAAAGAATCTTAGTAAGAAAAACGGGTATGGCACCCCTCTTGCAAAACAGCATTTTCGAAAACCGGCGGATATACTGGTGGAAGATCCTGTCTGTAAAAAACTGGTTCCCCAGCACCAGGCTGTTATGTGGCAAAAAGATGGGAAAATTTTTTATTTCTGCAGCGGACAATGCTGCGCAACCTTTCAGGAACAAGGAGAAAAACGATGAAATTTTTTATAGACACAGCAAATCTGGCTGAAATTCAGCAAGGGGTTGATATGGGTATGGTTGACGGCGTAACCACCAATCCCTCTCTTATTGCAAAAGAGAATGCGCCTTTTGAGGAGATCATTGCAGATATCTGTAAAATCGTTGATGGCCCGGTCAGTGCGGAGGTGGTAAGCCTTGATGCTGAAGGTATGCTTGCCGAAGCAAAACAGTTGGCAAAAATTGCCGATAATATCGTTATCAAGATTCCAATGATTGTTGAAGGAATCAAGGCCGTAAAAAAACTCTCTGCAGAAGGAATCAGAACGAATGTTACGCTGGTTTTCTCTGCTGCCCAGGCACTTTTGGCAGCAAAGGCTGGAGCAAGCTTTGTCAGTCCCTTTGTCGGCCGTCTTGATGATATCGGTACTCCAGGGCTGGAGCTTATTAGTGATATCGTGACTATTTATGATAATTACGGCTATGAGAGTGAAATTATTGTCGCTTCCATCCGCAGCCCGCAGCATGTTGTTGATTCTGCCCTTGTTGGTGCCGATATCGCCACTATTCCACTAAAAGTTATCAATCAGTTGGCAAAACACCCTCTTACCGATAAAGGGATGGAGCAATTTCTTGCTGATTGGGAAAAGAGAACAAAGTAAACACTCTTCCAGTAATAAGAGAAGGCAGGCAGAGGTGAATTGCAGAAAAAAAGATATGGTTTCTCTACTGTTTCTGCTTATCCCCTTCTCTTTGTACTGTTTTCTTCCCTGTGCGGCTGAAGCAACAATGTATCGCTGCATCAGCCGCAGCGGCAGCATGGTCTATACCAATGTGCGCAACAGCGGAAAATGCACGACGCTCTCCTTACGACGCAACTCCGCCAGCAAAAGATTTTCTCTTCCCCCAATCCGCAATTCCCACGCTTATGACTCCTTAATTCGCACTGCTGCCTCCAGATATAGAGTAGATACCACTCTTATCAAGGCAATCATCCATGTAGAATCCGGTTTTAACCATAAGGCCGTTTCCAGCAAGGGAGCAAAAGGCCTAATGCAGCTTATGCCGCAGACCAGCAGAGAACTCAAAGTCTATAACCCCTTTGATCCCCGCCAGAATATCGATGGGGGGACGCGATATTTCCGTAAAATGATGGATAGTTTCAACGGCGATATATCCCTCTCTCTGGCGGCGTATAATGCAGGGCCGGCACTAGTTAAACGCATCGGCCGTGTTCCTGCCATTCCTGAAACAAGGAATTATGTTCGTAAGGTATTGAAAATATACCGTATGTATAAAAATCAATAGCAAAAAATCACTTTTTCCCTCTGCTGATCAGAAGAATAGCTTTTTTACTGATCTAACAAGGTTATCTTTACTTTTTATTAGGCTTGGGCTAGGATAGCGGCTGGATTACGGGAATACAAAAAATTATACTCCCCTGGGTGTTTCCCATTTGACGAACCTTTCTCTTCGAGCGGGTTAACCTATGATGTGTACTGTTTTTAATGATAGTAAAATGGTGTACAAAAACTGATATCCAGGGAGTAACCATATAGCTCAGGTATTATTTATGAAAATCACAGTAAAAAAATATTTCTGTTCCTTAGTTGCACTCTTTTTTCTGCTCTGTTCCAGCCTGGCCATTGCCAAAGAAGAGCCAATCAACATTGCCGCAGACCATATGAGTGCAACGGAGAAAACCAACACCGTTACCTTCTCCGGTAATGTCGATGCAAGTCAGGCAGATGTTAGAATTCAGGCAGATAAAATGGTTGTTTTCTATACCCCGAAAGAGAAATCGGCTGCTGCCAAAAAAACAAAGCAGCAGGTAGAAAAGATGATATGCACTGGCAAGGTTCAAATTACCAGAGGAAAATGGCTGGGAACAGCGGACAGACTGGATTACCTTGAACGCAAGCGGCAGGTTATCCTCTCCGGAAATGCAAAGGCCTGGCAAGATAAAAATATGGTTAGCGGCAGTAAGATCGTCTACTACCTTGATGAGGGTCGATCAGAGGTTATTGCCGAAAAATCCTCTACAAAGAAAAGCGGGAAAAAACAGGGCGGCCGCGTTAAGATGACAATCTTGCAAAACTAACCCGGATATTTCATCAGTTCAAGCGGTGCCAGGTTCGAAGTTTTTGCAGTAAGCAATAGTAAACTCTATTTACTGCAAAAATAGACAAAGAAGATGGCACTGCGTGGATTGAATCCCGATAAACAAGATATTTTACTCGTGTAATAATATTGGAATCTCAGCGGGTTTTAAAAATTTGCTACAACGTTCATGACATATATGGGCTAAATCTATGGCGCTTCTTGAAACCAGAAATATTGTAAAAGTCTACGGCAACCGTACCGTGGTTAACGGCGTCAGTCTTCAGGTTGACACCGGTGTCGTGGTGGGGCTTCTCGGCCCTAACGGAGCGGGGAAAACCACTACGTTTTACTCTATTGCCGGTTTTGTCCGCCCTGATGGCGGCCATATTATCCTTAACGGCGAAGAAATTACCTCCCTGCCCATCCATAAGCGGGCCTTGCGCGGTATATCCTATCTGGCTCAGGAACCCTCCGTCTTTAAAAAACTTTCGGTAGAAGACAATGTGCGTATCATTCTTGAGCCTTTAGGCTTATCGCGGCGGGAAATTGATATGCGGATTGATGAGCTGATGGAGGATCTAAAAATAGGTTACCTGCGGCATAACAAAGGGTATGGGCTCTCCGGTGGAGAGCGGCGCCGAGTAGAGATTATGCGGGCACTGGCTACCCGTCCGCAATTTATCCTGCTCGATGAACCTTTTGCCGGTATAGACCCCATTGCAGTACAGGATCTGCAGAAGTTGATTCTCAGCCTTAAGGAAAGAGGGCTGGGGGTGCTCCTCTCCGACCATAATGTTCGGGAAACACTGCAGGTATGCGACTTCGCGTATATTATGAATTCAGGTCAAATGTTAACCAGTGGTGTCGCCGAGGATATTATTGAAAGCGAGGTAGCCAAAAAACGCTATTTCGGCAAGAATTTCCATATGTAAAAATTTTATTCCCAATGGCTCTTGAACTCAGACAACAGATGAAACTTGCCCAAAAGCTGATTATGACTCAGCAGCTGCGGCAAGCAATAGAGCTTTTGCAACTCAATCATCTGGAACTCGCCTCCGCCCTGCAGGAAGAGCTTAAGGAAAACCCCGCACTGGAAGAAGCATTCTCTTCATTTGAACTGGACGCTGCCGAACAGCAAAGAGAGAACACCATCAAGGAAGTGACGGCATCCGAATCAATCCCGCCGGAAACCAACTGGGAAGACTATAGCAATACCTTTGACAGCAACTTCTCCTTCTCAAAAGAGAAACCTCCTGCCGATGCCCCCTCCCAATTTGATTTTATCTCAGAGCAGCCGGGCCTTGCCGCCTATCTTTACTGGCAGCTCTCCCACGAAGATCTTGACGAAAAAGAGCAGGAGATTGCCCAGTTTATCATCGGGAATCTCAACCGTTACGGCTTTCTTGAAGTCGATCTTGAACAGATCATTTCCGCCACCGGATGCGATCATGATGAGGCGGAATATATTTTATGTGATGTTATTCAACTACTTGACCCGCCAGGCATCGCCGCAAGGGATATAAGCGAGTCCCTTTTTCTGCAACTGGAACGGCTGGGTAAGGGAAAAAGCCTTGCAGCAGAAATTGTCCAGCATCATCTTGAACTGCTGGCAGTGGGAAATTACCGGGAACTGGCCAAGCAGACCGGCTATAAAACCAACGAGGTGGAACGAGCAGCCTCCTTTATCAGAAATACGCTTGACCCCCATCCCGGACTTGCCTACAGCAATGAACAAACCAGATATATCGCTCCTGATGTGTATGTGCGGAAAATTAATGGTGAATATGTCGTACAAATCAACGATGAAGAGCTACCGAACCTCCAGCTTTCCAGCGAGGTGCGTCATATACTGGACGACAAGGAGATAGACAAAAAATCACGGCAATATCTGACAGATAAACTCAAAAATGCAGATCGATTTATCAAATCTCTCCACCAGCGCCAGGAGACTATCTACAAGGTGATGACATCTATTCTCGAATTTCAACGTGATTTCTTCGAGAAAGGCCCAGAACATCTTAACCCGCTGATCTTAAAAGATGTCGCTGATGATATTGGAATGCACGAATCAACTGTCAGTCGAATCACCTCCAACAAATATGTACATACACCTCAAGGAATTTATGAACTTAAATACTTTTTCTCAACCGCAATACAGAAAAAGGATGGGACTTCCCTGGCAGCAGAGTCAATAAAAACGATCATCAAGCGCATTATCAACGCAGAGGATAAAAAGAAACCACTAAGTGATAGTGCCATTGCTGCAAAACTCAAAGAAAAAGATATTACAATCGCCCGGAGGACTGTGGCAAAATACAGAGAGCAGATGAATATTATGCCCGCAAAATTACGCCGTAAACGATAATCAAGGACAAACTGCTACCATGCCGATAAACACCAGTAACGCCGCTCCTATTATTGAACTTTTTAAGGTATCAAAGGAGTATGCACCGGATATCATGGCAATACATGAACTCTCTCTTTCCATCAATAGAGAAGAGATGTGTTTTCTTATCGGTAAAAGCGGTGCCGGCAAGACAACCCTGCTAAAACTGCTGTGCAATATGGAACAACCCACCAGAGGGCTCATTGAAGTAACCGGGAAACCGATTAATCAGCTTAGCGGCAACACTCTGGCCAGATTACGGCAGAAGATAGGGGTTGCTTACCAGGATTTCAAACTCCTGCCAGACAGAACAACAGCGGAAAATATCGCTATTTCGATGGAAGTTTCCTATAAAAAACCTGTACTTATCCAGAAAAGGGTAAAAAGCCTGCTGGCACAGCTTGATCTAACAGAAAAACACGACACCATTACAGGAGAACTCTCCAGAGGAGAGCAGCAACGGGTAGCACTTGCCAGAGCCATTGCCAACTCTCCTACGATTATTCTCGTAGACGAACCCACAGGAAATCTTGATGCAGTCACGACAGAGAAAGTAATGAAACTTCTCCGCCAGTGTAATAAGGCCGGTGCCACCATTCTCGTTGCCACCCATGATGAGGCTATTTTCCGCTCCGGTACCCATAGAGTTTTTGAACTTTCCCACGGACGGCTGATACATACAGCAGCGTCTTCACCTTCTACGGAAGAGAAAGAGATAACAGGTGAGAGAGCATGAATTTCTGGTTTACCGTTTTCCGCCAGCTCGGCCGCAATCTGCGTCAAACGTGGGGAGTTCAGTGTATGACCCTGCTTACGGTTACTTTATCGGTGCTGATCTTCTCCTTTTTCGCACTGGTATATACCAATATCCTCAGCGTTGGAGAAAAACTCAGTGATGAACTGCGGCTGATTGTTTATCTGGAAGAAGAACCAAATGCAGAACTGCAGAAACAACTACGCCATAAAATACGCCAGTTTGACCAGGTGGAAACCATCTCCTTTATCAGTAGGCAGCAGGCTTATGAACGATTCTCCTTACAACTGGGAGAAAATAGAGATGTCCTTGATGATATTCCTCAGGATTTTCTGCCCCCATCCATTGAGATCGTGCCACTGAAAAAATTAAAAAACCTTAACCGGCTCAAGGATTTTTCCCGCTATCTTGCAACACTGCCCGGAACTATCAAGGTACAATATGGGCAAGACTGGGTGGAAAAATTTAACTACTCCACCAGACTCGCCTCCATCGTTGTGGTACTCAGTGGCGCATTACTCATTCTTACCACCATTTTTATGGTTGCCCATACCATTCGCCTCACCATTCTGGGAAGACACAATGAACTGGAGTTGCTCAAGCTGGTAGGAGCAACGAACAACTATATCCGCACTCCTTTCCTGCTGGAAGGTATCGGGCAAGGGCTGATCGGCTCTTCTCTGGGTATCGGTGCCCTCTACCTGCTTTTTCTATGGATTGAGAATCATTTTTCCAATCCCGGTTTTCTCCATATCTTTACCTTGAGATTCTTCTCCTGCGAAACTATTCTCACCATCATTACCGCCTCTATCCTGCTCTGTACCGTTGGCAGCTACAGTACTATTGAGAAGTTTCTCAAACATTAGACCATGGAAAAATACATTCTCTACCCCTTCCTCTTTGCACTCCTTTCCTCCCCTCTTACCAGCGGATTCTGCCAGGAAAACGACCAACAACAATCACCCGTGCAAAAAATAGAGCAGTATCAGAAGAAAATTCTGATACTTAAAGGAGATATCGCCCTCCAGCAGGGCCTGGAAAAGGAGGAGAGCCGTAAAGCTGACCAACTTCTCTCTGAACTGGAACGGCTTGATGCTGCATTACTCCAGCATCAAAACCGCTTAAAAAAACTGCTTGCCGATTCAGCAAGACAGAAAGAGAATATCAAACAGCAGGAGAGAGAGTTAAAAGACCTTAAAGAGAGACGCAACCAGGTATCCGCGCATCTGCAAAAACGCAGTGCGGCACTCTATACAATGGGAAAAATCGGCCTTATAAATGCAACATTTTCCAGTAAAACCCTTCCGGATCTCCTTACCCTGAAAAACGCTTTTGATACGCTGCTCCGATACGATAAAAAAGTACTCTCCAGCTATGAAAACACCCTGGAGTTACGCAGACGGGGACAACGCGCACTCAAGCTGCACAACACCATTCTTACCCAGCTTATAGAACAGAGAAAAGAGGAAGAGAAGCAGATAGTTCACGCCAAAGAAGAGAAGATAGCAAGACTTGCAGAGATCCGCAGTCAGAAAAAATTACGCCAGCAGGCGATAAAAGAACTGCATAACGCCTCAAAAAAACTGACCGCCTCTATCGCAAAAATAAAAGATAATGTGGTAGAACAGCAAAAAAAATTCCACATCAGCAAAGGCAGACTGCCGATTCCAGTAAAAGGCGGCACTATCGTTACAAGATTCCAACAAATGACATCTAACGCCTTTGGCGAGCAGTCTCTCTGTAATGGAATTGAAATACAAAGTCCGGAAGATGCAGAAGTAATTGCCATAAGTGACGGCAAGGTCTCTTTTGCCGGATATCTGCAAGGGTACGGCAATACCCTTATCATCAATCATGGTATGCACTACTATTCAGTGCTCTCTCGCTTAGAAGCGATTCTGGTAAAACAAGGAGCAAAAGTGCAGCAGGGAGAGAAGATCGCTCTCTCCGGAGAAAGTGCTACCCTTTTTACCAAAGGGATCTATTTTGAGATCCGTAAACAACAACAGCAACTAAACCCCCTGGAATGGATTGCACCAGAGCAGCAAAATATTCGTCCATAAAAAATCACTTTTATCTCAACCAACGACGTTCCCATGTATACCTCTTTTTCGCCTTCCCCCATCTTTGCCTTGAGCGGCCGAGTTATTCATAAAGTGCTCTCCGTAGCCCTTGTTGCCACCCTGCTCTCTTCAACCCAGCTTTATGCAGAAAATACAACCGCCGCTACTGCAGCATCAGCCGCCATCTCTCAGCAACAACAGGAAAAACAGGAGGCTATACAACGAGAGACCTATCAGCAACTGGAAATATTTTCCAACGTATTAAGTATTATTGAAGATAACTACGTTGAGGAAGTCCCCCCCTCAAAGATCATCAAGGGGGCAATAAAAGGGTTATTACAATCTCTTGACCCTCATTCCCGTTATCTTTCACCAGAGGAATTTGCAGATCTGCAGGAAGATACTAGCGGACAATTTGCCGGAATTGGTATTGAAGTTACCGTAAAAGACGACAAACTCACCATTATTACCCCTCTCGCCGATACACCTGCCGCCAAAGCTCATCTTAAAGCAGGAGATATAATTGTGGCTATTGACGGCAAACAGGTGAAAGAGATTGGTGCCCACAAAGCAATAGATACATTACGCGGAGAAAAAGGCTCTGCTGTTGTCCTTTCCATTTTACGTCAGGGCTGGGAAACCCCCAGAGAATTCAATATTATTCGAAAAAATGTCTTGCTGCACTCTGTTAAAACAGAGATCCTGCAGCCAGGAATGGTTTATATAGAGATCACCACCTTTATGCAAAAGACCTCCCTGGAGATCAGGAAACAACTTCAGCTTCTCGCAAAAAAGTCGCCAATTCAAGGAATAATCCTGGATTTACGCAATAATCCTGGCGGACTGCTGGAACAAGCTGTAGAGGTGAGTGATATTTTTCTCAACCAAGGAGTCATTGTCTCTACCAAAGGAAGACAGCAGGAACAGGACCTGCTCTTCTCCGCTCATAACAACAGCAAGTATACTGATTGCCCCCTGGTTGTCCTTATCAATGAAAGTTCTGCCAGTGCTGCAGAAATTGTTGCGGGAGCGATCCAGGCACATAAACGGGGGGTGCTCGTAGGGTGTAAATCTTTTGGCAAAGGTTCCGTACAAAGTATTCTTCCCCTTCCAGATGGAGCAGGAATCCGTATAACAACGGCAAAATACTACACTCCAGATGACCGATCAATTCAGGCAGTGGGTATTACCCCCGATATCTGCGTGAAAATGGTTGAACAACCAAAAGAAAATATGCAGCCGTCTGGGGAAAGCAGCCTACCCAACCATTTACCGCAGGAAACGGTCAATAATAAAAGCTCAGGGAAACGAAAAGATACCGATAATCAACTAGCAACAGCACAAAGTATTCTTGCCAATCTTATTTTTCACACCAAGAAAATGAGTAAAAAGAATTAACATATCCTTAAAAAGTACGCCCCTTATATCAAACCGTACTCTTTTAAAAAATAGCTGTCCTTTGACCAGTTCTTTTTCACTTTTACCCACAGTTTCAAATACACTTTTGCGCCCAGCAGGGTCTCAATATCCCTGCGGGCGGCAGAGCCAATACTTTTTAGTTTTTTGCCCCCTTTGCCGATAACAATGCCTTTCTGCGACTGCCGCTCAAGTACAATGGCAGCATGGATCACCACCACTCCCCGTTTCTCATCTTCACTAAACGATTCTATAATGACCGCAGTAGAGTAGGGAATCTCCTCACCGGTAAGCAAAAATACCTTTTCACGGATTATCTCGCCGCTTAAAAAACGCTCGGAGGCATCGGTTGGAATATCATCCGGAAAGTAGCGCGGCCCTTCAGGCAGCCGCTTTAAGATTTCACTTTTCAGCAGCGGCAGACCATCACCTGTTTTGGCAGAAACAGGAATAATCTCCTGAAAAGCAAAAAGTTTTTCATAAGCGGCAATCAAGGGCAGCAATTTTTTACGATGGATAAGATCCACCTTGTTCAGTACCAGAAGTGCCGGGCTTTTGACCTCCT
>PDWI01010600.1_pt1 | contig 10286 bp, 17 predicted proteins | sample 1430891 | NCBI WGS metagenome assembly PDWI01 (sample SAMN01162508, study PRJNA174530) | Oral metagenome, whole genome shotgun sequencing project. | biome: Marine environment; feature: Marine mammal; material: Swab sample of the gingival sulcus; isolation source: swab sample of gingival sulcus... | reverse complement strand
AACAATAGCTCTAATAATTGTGGCAACAGCTTATACTTTCCTCCTACATAATTTAGAGGGCTTTTAACTAATTTCATTCTCTACCCTCCTTTAACCTTTTACACAAATTGAAAAATTTTGGCTTATTACTAAGATGTATCTATCATTAAAATTAACTGGGTACCAAGTATGCTCTCTTAATGTCTTTACAAACTCTGTTAGTAGCTCTTTGCTAACTCCGTGCTCCTGCTCTAGTCTTTCAAAGTAATTTTTATTTATTCCAGTCTTATAATGCTCCTTAATTTTGTCTGCTTTGTGCATCAATGGATTAAAATATAGATCATTATCCTCTAATACTAGCTGTACAGTTACTCCTCCATTTTCTACTTGCTTTCCTATATCAGTAAGCCCCTCTAAAATTTTCTTAAACTTATCCATTAAGTTCTACCTCCTTTTTAAATCCTGTAGTTTACCTTTGTATAAAACATAACTACAATTAGGAGGATTTTTTAGATAGAAAAAAAAGAGGCTTTTTACAGCCCCTTGTTTCTGTGTGTTATTATAATCCGTAATTGTGGGATAAATCCTCTCCATACCAATACTCGCTTATCTCTGCATCTACACTCATTGGCAAATTAACTAGGCTCATTCCTACCTCTTTCATAGTATTTTCTATGAGTAGGGCTCCCACTTTAATATTTGCCTCTGGTACCTCACATATAAGCTCATCGTGCACAGTTATTAGCATTTTAATCCCTAACTCTTTAAATTTAGGATCATTATACAATTTAATCATTGATAACTTCATAATATCAGCACTAGATCCTTGTATAACACTATTTAGGCTCTGCCTGTGTGCTTGCTGATACTTATAATCGTCTTTGTCTGCTAACTGCATATCTGGTAATCTTCTCTTACGCCCACATATAGTAGATACATAGCCAAAAGTTTCGGCTGTATGCTCTACCTTTAATCTAAATTGCTCTATCTTAGGATAAGATTTATTAAAATCATCTATCAACTGCTCAGCCCACGCCTCAGATTTATTAAACTGTTCTCCGATAGCTTTGGCTCCCCTCTCGTACATTATCCCAAGTAGTACACTTTTCATAGTTGTACGCCTATGCTTGCCCTCTGGATTTACAGTACCATCCTCTCTAAATTCCTTACACTCTTCTACAGGCATCTTATATACTTTGGATGCCATTGTAGCGTATAAGTCTTGTTTATGCTTATATGCGTTAATCATTTCCTCATCTTCTGAGAAATACGCTAATACTCGTGGCTCAATCTGGCTAAAATCCCCTCCTACAAGTTTATAACCATCTCTAGCTCTAAAAATCTTTCGGATCCTTTTTTCTTTAGATGGTATATTTTGCAGGTTAATTTTGCTAATTTTATCAGAGCTACTAAATCTACCTGTTACAGCTCCATATTGATTAAATGTAGTATGTACTGCATTAGTCTTAGGCTCTTTTACCTTTGGTATCTTATCTACATAAGTACTTAATAACTTAGTAAGTTCTTTGTATCTGAGGTAATTTTCCATAAACTCTATAAACTGCTCACCTTTTTTAGTTCCTGCTTTTTTAGCTTTGTTTATATGTTTTTCTATGATGTCTTTTCCTGTACCTCTTGGCTCTTTTCTGCTAACACTTTTTAATTTAAAAATATCGTATAACAAAGCTGATACTTGCTGAGGAGATGCGTAATTTATCTTACAAGTTTCTTTAGTAAGTTTCATTAACTTACTATGATGTATTATGTACTCCTCAAAGCCTTTTACATAAGCATCACACTTAGCCTCAACTTCTACAATCTCTGCGTTAAACTCCTCTGAGAGTTCTTTAGCAAAATCCTCTCTAATCTCCACGCCTCTAAGTTCCATATCCATACACACATCTATCAATGGCATTTCTACACTATGAAATACATACGCCATTTTTCTAAAATCTTCTCGTTTATGATTAAGATCTAAGAATTGTTTTTGAAATTTATAGAGTGCATTAGTTTTAAATCCATCATTGGCTCCATATATTGCAAATATATCTATAGGAATATAATTACAAGGGATACCCTCAAACAAATCACTAAAACTCTCGTCTGAGCCTTTATTTTTAAGTACATATTTATTATATAACGGTTTCAATCCGTGCTTTTCATTTTCATTAAGTACAAATCCTGCAATCATAGTATCCCAATAAACATTAGCTATCCTCTGCCCCCAATTAAAAGTGAGCATCTTATCATCAAATTTAATGTTATGGTTAATTACTCTAATTGAGTTATCTGCTAAAAATGGGAGCATTACAGCCTTACACTCTTCCTCTGTCATTTGCCCCTCAACTCGCTTATTTTCTAAATCTGTGTGATTAAATGGCACATAAGCACTCGGCTCTCCATCTGTATATAAACAAATACCTACTAAAATATCATTAAAAATATCTAATCCTGTACTCTCTATATCGACTATATACTCCTCATTAGCTCTAGCTTTTTCCATAAAAGCCTGTAATCTTTCTGGAGTTCTAATAACCTCAATTTCTCCCTCAGCCTTTAATCTTCCACTCTCTACTAGTTGGTTAATAACCTCTAAGGCTTTTTTAAGTGCATTTTGATTTTTTTTTACATTGATGTTACATACTTTTTTATGTGCTAATCTTGAGCTAATGTCATCAAACTTTAAGGGCTCTCTATCCGTTTTTATTTCGATCTCATTTCTCATTTTATCCTCCTTAAAATCAAAGGGAGTAGGTTTTAACTACTCCCTCGTTATGATGTTTACTAAAATACTCTGGAGTTATCATTAGCCCTATCGTTATTATCCGATCTACTAAGCATCAATCTACCCTCTATCGCCTGTATTTGTTCCTCTTTTGTGAGGTCTAAGATGAGTGAGCCTACTAATACTTGAGGCTCTGGTAATTCGCACTCACTTGTATCTTTAGGGAAATATTGATAAGTTGTTTTTAGTGAGCCCTTTGCTCCACTTCTCTTAATCTTAATATCCCTCTTTGATAAATCTCCATACTCTCCAGTAAGTCCTAGCATAGCCTTAATATCATTAAGTCCTCTCTCCCAGAGTTGTAATTGCTTTTCTGGATCTTTCTCATCTCTATTTATCATTTGTAAAAACATTCTTAGGCTAGGCTTGTTGCCACTTCTACAAATCTCACATTGATCGCCCTTACATAAAACTGTACGATTTTTACCAGAGCCATCTATATCTAGCTTGTGCACTTCATAGATGGGAAAATCATATTTAGGATCTCCGTTCTCATCTACTCCGTCCTCGCCTTTATGGAGTAATCTTACAGTAGCTGTATCTCCATCATCTTTTAATTGGAACCATCCAGTTTTGGATAAATTACCCTCGTACTTGTTAATTAAATCTTGTAATGCCATTATTACATCCTCCTTTTTAATCCTGCGTAATTTTTTTAAACTGTCATTAACTGACTAATTGCTCCTGCCATACTTTTCATTGCAAATTGCTTAGTAATATTTTTTCCTACTGTAACCTTTGCTACATTGGTATCATCTTCTCTAATCACTACCACAGCATCGCCTTTCATTATGGCTACTAGTATTCCTATCATTCTCATACCTTTCTCCTTTCCCTTATGTAAAACATAACTACATAGAGGGTAAAAATTTAGAGTACAACTGAGATTTTTTTTCTTAAATTATTTATGTGCCAACTGATAGTAGCTGAGGTAACGCCTAAGTTTTTCGCTATATCTTGCTTTTGTTCGCCCTCCAGTAAAAGCTCTACTATTACCTGCTCTTTTTCATTTAGCCCAGAGCTCTTTATTAGATCCATAACTGCAAAGCTATCAAAATCATCACAATTAACCGTAAACTCACTAATAACCCCATCTCTATTAACTTCTAAAAGTTCCTCATAACTTACAGGCTTTTCTCCACTCCCACGCTTTACTCTTGTTTCGTGGGCGTATAGAGTTTGAAATCTCTGAGTGATACATCTTTTTAAAAATGTTGTGAATTTTACGCCTTTAGTTACATCAAATTTTCTAACTGCGTTAATCATCTCAATACTTGCCTCTGCTACTAAGTCCTCTATCTCGCTATGAGGGATATTTAAAAAGTCTTTTGAAATGATGTAAATTAAGCCCTCATTTTTCTTAAATAACTCATTAAAATACTCATCTTGATCAGTGTTTTGGTATGCTACTACTAGCTCCTCGTTTGTTAATCCTTTTACTCCTGTGTTCATCCTGTAATCCTCCTTTAAAATCCTTGTAGATAGTCTTTGTAACTATCTCCATACTTTTTTATTAAATCGTTAATATCTTTTATGCTTGTGTTCCAAGCTAAGTTGGTAAATCTAAATCCTTTAGGGATTAGCTTTTGTTTTAGTAAAAATGCACCTTTTCTACCTGCCTCATCGTTATCTGTGGCTATGATAAATTTTCTATATGGTGTATTTTCTAGTGTTCTACATTGGGTATCTGAGATGTGAGAGCCCATTATTGCTATTGCTTTCTCTCCCTTTGAAATTAGTGTTAGAGCATCTATCTCACTCTCCGTAATCCAGATCCCCTCATCCTTATTTGTTGATTTTAGTAATTGATATAGTCCATAGATTGAGTTGGTTTTATCTACTCCCTTTGAGTTATAGAATTGTTTACCTGTGATGCTCCTACCTTTGTAGAAAACTACCTCCCCTTTAATATCAAAAACTGGGAATAGTACGGTATCATCTGTAAGGTCATATCCTAACTCGTACTCTTTCATAACTTCCTCTGAGATACATCTACCTTTTAAATAATTGAGTGCCCTCTCTGAGCTCCATAGGTTAGCCTTAAACTCATTTATTGTACTTAGGTCATAGGTAACACTAGCCACCTCTTCCCCTCTGCTTAAATCTAGCTCTATGGGCTCTCTCTCGCTTGTAGATAAATTGTATTTTCCTACCAAGTACTTAAAGCCCTCGTAACTGTCCTTTAGATCTAATAAATCTTTAAGGAATGTAGGTAAATCTGAGGTATATCCACAGGTGTAACAATGTACTGTACCTGCCTCATAGTGTTTATCATTAGCTCGTTTCTCTTTTAAGCTAATCCCACAACTTGGCTTACGCTCTTTTCCGTTTTTATGAAAAGGGCAAGTTACCATCACATCACTACCTGTATTGTTAATATCTTTTAGTAGCCCTGTACTGTAGAGCTCAAGTTTTAAATCCTTAACTATCTGCTCTACAGTAGCTACTATGGGAGTATTCCAAATCGTAATCATTAGCTTTTCTTAGGAGCTTTCATTGTTAGAGTTACTACTTCTTTAACTTCTAAGCACTCTGTTAATTTTTCTTGCTCCAGTCTTTCCTCTTGTACAGCTTTTAAAGTTGCATCTTCATCTACTGCCTCAACGGTCTTTATACAATCGTTTAATCCTTTTTCTTTTAGGATGCCGATTAGTTTATCCTCATCAAGTTTCTTTCTTTCCTGCACCCCTCTTACAAAGGTGTAACCCTCTTCATCTGTTAGAGTTGGTTTGCCCTCCTTTTTCATTAAGTCCTTGAGCTCTTTTTTGAGTTTTTCCTCCTCTTTTTTAGCTTTCTCAAAGTTTTGTTTTGCTACTTTGTACTTCTGAGTTAATTCTGCTAACATTGTTCTTTCCTCCTTATTTTTGAATTTCTGAGTTAATTCTGTTTATTTCTCTGTTAAACAGAGATTAAAGGACAAAAAAAATATTACCCCTGTTTTTATGCCTACTATTCGCACCTCCCATTATAATAATATCTCTGTTAAACAGAAATGTAAAGTATAAATTTTAGTTTTACAGTAACTTTTTTTATTTTTTCTTTACTTTTTCTCTGTTTAACTGTATAATGAATGTTGTTAGGAGGTACTGATTGTGGATAAAAATAATCCTAATCTTATATTTTCTAAGGCTCTGCGTTATTATTTAAGTATTACAGGTAAATCTCAACAAGACTTATGTAAAGACTTAAATATAAGCTCATCTACAATGTCCCAATGGGTAAACGGTAAAATGTTTCCTCGTATGGATAAAGTAGAATTATTAGCTAAGTATTTTAATATCACTACTACCGATTTAATGCGTGATCCTAACGATAATTTAGCTGAATTGAGCTCATCTGATCCTATCTTTATAGTTAAACTAATGGAGAAAAACCAATTACTCTATGATTTATTTTGTAATGCCATAGAGTTAGAAGATGAGGATATAGCCTTAGTTAATACTTTTGTTAAAAGACTTTCTAAATAATTGATAGTCTTTATGAGCCTCATTTTAATTTTGAGGCTCATCTTTCTCTTTCGATCATTGGTAATATTCCCTCATTTTTAAGTAGTTCATATATAAATAACCTACCTTTTTGTGTCCAATAAGTATGAATTTTAGTACGATCATCATCTATTGTATGAGTTTTAGTTTGTGTATAACCACAATCTTGGTACTTAGCATATAAAAGCCATATATCAGACTGTTTATATTGCACTTTTAACTTATGCAATAATTTATTTAACTTTGTTCCACTCATTCCATAATCTTTAGCTATTACACTTATCTTAATTAGCCCTTTACAATTTAGTACTAAATCATAATAACTAGCTTTTGGTTGCATCTCTGCTATTTGCTGAGCTTTAATCTTATTGTCTAAGGCTAATTTTTCTTTCTCGGCTCTTTCTCTTTTTAATTCCTGTAATGCCTCAATAAATAAATCTGGATTATCTAATAATTCTTGTTTTGCGTATAATCCGTGCTTTCTAACAGATTTTAGAATTTCTTTTACTTGCTTTTTAAATTGTTTTGCTATTGGCTTTCTACTCTGCATTAAAACTTCATATAAACCATCTTCTGTTAAGAATGTTGCACTCGTATTATTTGTACGAGTGATTATTTTCTCATCTTCATCAATATTTTTTACCATCTTAGATACATTACTAATTCCATAATCTATCCACTCTGCTACATCTTTTGCTAAAAATAACGGATTTTCAAAATCTCCATAAATTCTAAAGGCTTTCCCTAAAACTTCTCTTTCATCTATGATCTGTAGATTGTTCATTTCTCCCTCCTCTCTATAAAGTTAAATTCTCCACACTTCCTATAAAAGTATGATTTTTACCTGTTACATTAACTATTTGATGTTTGCCTAAGCGTAAAAACTTCAAACACGCCTCATCTGGATTTTTAGCTTTTAATAAAACAGTTTCTTTAGTATTTGTAAATCTGACTGCATATAGCTCCTCTTGTAAATAGCTGTACTCTACATCTCCCTTAGAGGTAAATTTTTCATTTTCAACCTCTCTTACTAATTTATTTAATAATTGATAATCCATTAACCTACTCCTATTCCACTTAGTTCTAACTTAATTCCATAATTACTAACTAAATACTGTAAATCCTCTAAAGTTACTCCCTCTGGCAATAGTACTCTGCCTCTATAATCTGCATATTTAGTATTTTCATCTACCTTTACAACCTTTGCCCCTAATTTTTCCAGAGCATTTACAAAACAATCATTCCTATCTACTGCATCCTTAGTCATCTCAAGTAATCTATTTATAATTTCATTAGACTTTTGTACATACTCTATAACATCATCCCTTTTTATAAGTTCTGGTACAGGAGCTTGTACTGGATCTGCCACTTGTTGCTTTTTATCCTCTTGTAAGAGTTCTACTAAAACTTTCATTAGGTCATCAATCTCTGTAAATCCTCTGCCATTAGTTAATTTTAAAATAGCTCCATACACATATTGATTAACGCCATAACTACGCCTATCTCCAACCTCTTCTATATCAGTTCTCCTAATATCATCATAAAGAGCTACAACTTTGATAGTTGGATCTTCCTCAAATCTTGCTAATATCTGTCCTATCTCTACAGTAGTTCCCAATGCGTGAGGCTTATAGTTAATAATAAATACATTAGCGTTAGCAATTTCTGTAGTATCTTGTAATACAATTTTCTCTGCTAAATTAGCGTTACTATGTTTTGTCTGGTTTTTCTTGTCGTTAATCTCTTTATTTAATCTTGCTGAATAAAATGGTAAACCCATTACTTGGCAAATATCCTCTATTCTTTTCATCTCCATTTGTGAGCCATAGCTCATAATATCCCCTGCAAGATATACTCTATTTTTTACTACTGCCATTTAATCCTCCTCTGCTGTTTTTAATATTGCTATACTATTTTTAAATTCTTGGATCATTTTTTCAGCATCTTGTTTATTCTCAAACCGATCCTCTTTGTAAAAGCTCTCTAAACAATTTAATTGCTCCTCTAACATCTCTAAAGGTGTCATCAAGTCATTAGTAGCTATTTTTTCTGGCATTGGTTCCTCCTCTATAATCTCCACAAAACATCCCACAATTAGTACAAAATTGTAGGTAACTCTTATCTTTATACTCAATCCTAAACTCATCATTTCCACAAATACATTTAAAAGGTTTTCCATACCTATCTTTAGTTTTTGTGATTTTTATAAATTTACTCATAAAACTAAGCTCCGTTATTTAGTAACATTCCTACATCCTTTTTAGAGTATTGGATGGTTGCTTTATCAAATGCCTCAATAATCTTTCTTATCTTTTCAGTATCTGTAATCTGCTCACATACAACGCTTACAAATTCAGCTTTTATATTATCCATAATTAACCTCTCTTACTTTTAGAGTTTCCCTCTTTACTAAAATCAATATTAGCTAATGGCATCTTATATAGCTCACTTAACTTTTGAGCTACTTTCATACTTGGAGATGTTTTACCAGTTTCCCAATTTACAATAGTTACCTCACATACTCCCATTATTTTAGCTAACTCCTGCTGAGTGTAGCCTGCTTGCTCTCTACAAGCTCTTAGTTTCCACTTCCTAGCAAAAAAGCTCATTATCTCGCCTCCTTAAACTTTTTCAGTTCTTCCTCTGATACCAGTACTCTCTGAGTTGGTACATAAACTATATCCTCATAAGTTTTAATTTTTCCTGCTGATACATACCTTTGCACACTTCTTAAACTTACTCCTATCTCCTTAGCAACTTCCTTTAATGTGTATGCTTTCTTTTCTTTTGGCTGTAATAGTTCTAAATATTTTTCTCTAAATGTTATTGCCTTTTCTCCTATGATCCTATTTGCTAAGTACTCGCAACCTTTTAGAGTTATATCAAAACAAAATCTCTCTTTTCCTGCCTTATCTTTATATTTACTGTCTATAAAATAATTGTCTTTTTCAGCACCTAAAGATTTAATATACTTTCTAATATCTCTTAAAAGGTTATCGTGCCTCTTTTCTAGTAGGATGCTTACCTCTTTACTTGTCAAAGTTTCCATAAATAAAAAATCCCTCCTTTCGTATGCCTAAAAAACATAACTTGAAAAGAGAGATTTATTTAGATAAAATCTTTAATTATTTTTAGTCTTTGTTAAAATCCGTAATCCTCATCGCCATCATCCTCAGTTAAACCCTCTGGATTTTTAATTAAAGGTGTTAAATATCCTGTATTTATATCCCATATCATCATAACATCCTTATTATTTAATCCGTACCTATTCTTTTTAAGCGATAGTTTTAAAGTACTTTCAACTACAGATAATGATATTACTCTGGTTGCGTTTTGTCCTACCCCATCACTCTCGGCTAAATCGTGTAGCTCTGGAGATACCCCTTTTTTCTTATTTTTTACTGCCTCTCTATTTGCTTGAGCTAGAGCTATTACTGGCTTTTTAAGTTCTTTACTCATAAGGAATAAATCCTCAGCTATATTATTATAAGCTAGTCTAGTAATATCTGCTTTTCTTTTATCCCTCATTAGTGAGAGTTGGTCTATAATTATAAGATCTGCACCTGTTTTTACTGCTAACTTTTTAATATCATCTGTAGTAGGCTTTTTCCCATTAAAATCATCTGGCGTAACTACAATAAATCCACTTTTTTTAGATAGCTCTGAGATATATTCCTCATAGTCTTTATCCAAGTAAGTCATACCCTCAGATTGAGGATTTTTTCCAAGTGTTCCGTTTCCGTGTAATAACCCCATATTACTAAAATGTTTATTTAGAGTATCAAATCTAAACCCTATCATCTCTGCACTCATCTCTCCAGAATAGAAAAGTACTTTATACTCCATCTGCCAAGCCATAGTACCAAAATACTCAGCTATCCAAGATTTACCTACATTTGTACGCCCTGTAATTATTACAAGCTCCTCTCCCCATAGCCATCCGTGAGTTAAATCGTCTAGTTGAGGTATCCCTGTAGGTATTCCTAACATCCCTTTTACTTTGCACCTTTCTTTGTACTGCTGTAATCTTGTATCAG
>PDWI01011055.1_pt1 | contig 10287 bp, 8 predicted proteins | sample 1430891 | NCBI WGS metagenome assembly PDWI01 (sample SAMN01162508, study PRJNA174530) | Oral metagenome, whole genome shotgun sequencing project. | biome: Marine environment; feature: Marine mammal; material: Swab sample of the gingival sulcus; isolation source: swab sample of gingival sulcus... | reverse complement strand
CAATGGTAAGACCTTCTATTCCAAAGCTGTCGAGGGGTAAAAATAAAATAGCAATAGGAATAATAATGGAAATAATGGTTTTTAAATTTTTAGTAACCGCGTTTTTGTTCATTTTTATATCTATTAATATGTTATATTATTTTAATAATATGTGCTTTATTAGCTTTTTATACTGGGTTTGAAAGAAGGGAAAGGATTTTGCTTTAATCGTCTTTATTGTTATGATACTTTTTAGTTCCTTATTTTGAATGGGAGATAAAAAACACCAATTTTACATGATTTCCTTTTTAACTTTGATTCAATAACCTTAAATCAATTCAATACAAAAGCATAATTCAAAGAACATAAAGGGAACAAATATAGTAATAAAATATTGTTATATTGATGGGGTTTGGGAAAAATATCAGGTGTTTATAATCCCATAAATGCTTTAAAATAAAGTATTATAATTAACATGAAAACTTTAGTTATCAATTAATTTGCGAATGGCAACGGAAGCACACATCAGTCCAAAGATGGCAGGCATATAAGAAACCGTTCCGGCGGTTGATTTCTTGTTTTGTTCATTATCAACCAATTTAATAGCAGATTTGTCGGGCAATTCCGAAGAAAAAACAACCGGAACACCTTTGTAAACACCATGCTTACGAAGAGCCTTTCTTACTTTAAAGGCTAGGCGGTCGTTATAAGATTTTGCTAAATCGGTAATGGTAACTTTAATGGGGTCTATTCTGGCTCCTGCTCCCATCGAAGATACTAACGGAATTTGTTGTTCAACACAAGCTTTAATCAGAAATATTTTGGGAGATAATGTATCAATGGCATCTATTACAAAATCAGGTTTAGTATGTTTTATAAAATCGGACATTTTGGAGTCTTCCAGGTAAGTATCTACCACGTTTAAATTTAATTCCGGATTGATGCTCAGATACCTTTTTTTTAAAACATGTGATTTTTTCTGTCCGACGGTATGAACATCTGCCGGTAACTGACGGTTGATGTTTGTAAGCTGTACCTCATCTCCATCAACCATGGTTAGGGAGCCAATTCCTGCACGAACAATTTGCTCAGCGGCATAACTACCAACCCCTCCTAAACCAATCACCAATACATGAGAATTGTTTAAACGCTCAACAGCTTCTTCCCCCAATAAAAGTTCTGTTCTCTCTTGCCACCTAGGAACCATAAAAGTAATGCAAAAAATTAATCTTTAATTTCTTCGTAATCGACATACTCGCCTTCGTCTTTAGAAAAACGACTTTCCGTTTTTTTTCCTTTAAGCTTAACTTCCCCCTCTTGAGAACGTCGATTCTGCCAATAGCGATTAGAATTAGAATTATTGCTAGCTCTTTTGATTAAAATACTTAAAAGCAAAGGTAGTAGAATCCGTCCTACAAAACGAATTCCGAAGTAAATAAGAGCAACAATCGCTAAAAATTTAAGAAGCACCATAAATAAATTTATTTAGAGGCAAAATTAATTAAAAATTGAAAAAGAAATGTTAAAAGTTTAAAAAGCTGATAGGAAAATCCATGCTGTTTTAACCTGAACTCGGGTTTATTATTTTGAAAATTAAGACTTTCGGATTCACGTTATTTTAGCCTTGCACAAAGTTTAAAGCCCCTTGTATAAGCGTAAAATTTTCAATAAAAAATTATAAATTTGTGATTGAACAAAAATCGCTCAGACATGAATAATATGCAGACTATTGCACTTTCCGAACTTCAAAGAGGTATTAAAAGTACGCTTTCCGAAAAATATGCAGAGCATCTTTGGGTTCATGCCGAAATAGGGGCTTTAAACGTGAATGCTTCGGGGCATTGTTTCTTAGAGTTGGTGGAAAAAGACGGAATGTCTGTAAAAGCTAAAATGAGGGCGACTATTTGGGCGTTCACCTTTCGTTTGCTAAAACCTTATTTTGAGTCGAGCACAGGACTTGAGCTTTCTTCCGGAATCAAAGTCGCTTTTAAGGTCAATATTGAGTATCACGAAGTTTTTGGCATCAGCCTTAATATTAAAGATGTGAATCCGGCTTATACCGTTGGCGATATTGAGTTGCAAAGGAAGAAAATTATTCAGCGTCTCGAAGAAGAGGGGGTAATGAATATGAATACTGAACTAGACCTGCCTCAAGTTCCTCAAAGAATCGCTGTTATTAGTTCTAAAACGGCTGCCGGGTATGGCGATTGGAAGCATCATATCGAAAATAATGAATATGGTTATTGTTTTACATTCGATTTATACGAGGCCGCGATGCAGGGCGAATCGACCTCCCAAACGGTAATAAATGCCTTAGACCAAATCTATGAGCGTGAAAATGAATACGACCTTGTCGTTTTAATTAGGGGAGGAGGTTCTAAACTCGATTTAATGGCGTTCGATACTTACGAATTGGCTATTAATGTAGCCCAATTCCCTTTGCCTGTTCTTTGTGGAATCGGACACGAAAGAGATCAGTCGATTATAGACTTAGTAGCTCATACCTCTTTAAAAACGCCTACTGCAGTTGCCGACTTTCTGATAGATAAACTAAAGACCTTTGAAGAAGGTATCGACGCACTGGCTTTAGATATTGTTTCTTTGGCTAGAGAAGCGGTACAGCACGAGAATCACCGAATTACAATTTTTACTCAAACATTTAGGAATCAGTCCAAACGTATTGTCACAGATAATCAATACTCTTTAAACTTTTTAACGAAGCAAATTCATCAGCAAGTTCGCTATAATTGTAACGAAGCACGACAAATTATTCAAAAGACTCCAGCTATTATAGAACGAGCTAAAAGCAGGATGTTAGAACAACAAAAAGAGAAGCTTGAGGATTTAAAAAAACAATTAATTAAAGGGGCTCATCGTACTTTAGAGTCTGCAAACAATCAATTAAACAATAAATCTTTGCTGATAAGTGCTCACGACCCGGAACACATCCTAAAAAGAGGTTTTACTATGATTAAGCAAAATGGGAATTTTGTAAAATCTTCGCATCAACTTAAAAAAGACAAGCCTATGGAAATTATTTTTAAAGACGGGAGTAAAGAATTAAAAATTAAAAATTGAGAAATGCGGTGTAGAACCCTACCTAATTGTTAGCTACGGGAATTGACCAACCGTAGAGATGTCCTATAGGGCATCTATTATAACGTGAGTCCGGGATAACCTTTGCTCACAGAATCAGATAATTAGCGTCAGCACAAGCTAAATTCTTGCAGTACTATCGGGATAGTACAAAGGAATTTAGTGCTATAATGGCGTCAATTATTGATTTTTGATAAACTGTATCCGCAAACATCTCATCTTTGCACTAAAAACCATGAACTATAACCAGTTATTAGCTCCTGATTTTTAGCACAAATCTAAAATATTTGCGGATTTCTGTGAGGGAAATCTTATCCCGAATTCACGTTATTATAAAAGGTACTGTTTTAATCGTAGATTACATCTACACTTTGTTATTTTCAAAGCATTTGCAATGCAAAAAAGTAGTGTTAATCATCTTGCAAAGCCTTTGGTAACATTAGTAAAAAAGGCACACATCTATCCCAATAAAGGGCATAATAATTGAAACCTATACTGATATTTTCGTAATAATCCGGTCTGTTTTCCCAATAATAACGCTCTGAATCTATCGACCATACAGAAGCTCCTATTTTAGAAGCAAGAAACCACTTTTCTAATAATCTTGCAGCTCTTCCGTTACCGTCATTAAACGGATGTATTAAGGCTGTCCATAAATGAATCATAGAGGCATAATAAAAAGTTTCTTCTATTGATAAATTTTCATTTAGCAAGGTTCGTATATCTTCAAAAAGTTTGTCAAATTCTGCTTTTAAATACTCCGGCTCTACTGCTAAATAAACAGGACGTAATGTTTTAGAATCTCTAATACCAACTTGCCCTTTTCTTAAGACTCCTCTCTCTTTGCTAGGTAATATGGTTTCTGATAATATTTTGTGAGTTGTTAAGAAATGAATCGCGTTTAAAGGGTTTTCGGAAGCAAATTTATAAGCATTCATTAAAGATTCTATTTCTGTAACCTCTTTCTTTTTTACAGATGTTTTTTTATCCCAATTTCTAAAAAAACTATTTACATCTAAGGTATTCCCTTCTATCTTTGACGAGTATAAAGATGATGATATAATATAGTAATCAAAATCTTTCATCGAAAAATCCGTTTTTCTTTTTAATTTCTCTTCTATTTCAGACCAATTAAAATGAATATTGTCTAAATATATTTGTAAATATTTACCGGATATAAGATTTAACTCTCTTTGCATTATCTAAGATTGTTTTACTGTAAAAGTAATAAAAAAATACTGAACTCGCTTTTCTGAATTCGAGATAATCCATCCCGCTAATTACACGCTCTTGTTTGGTTATTTTCTATCTAATCGTAATACCCAACAAAACAAGCAATACTCTAATCGTAGATGCAATCTACGCTTTATTATTATCAAAGTATTTGCAATGCAAAAGCAAAACCTTATCAAGTTGTGTTAGTTCAAACAATCTATTCTTTTTTAGATTTGTGCTAAAAATCATCCCTATGCTTTAGAAGTGAAAACAAATAAAAAGCGTCAGTTAAGAAAATCATTGTATATCTCCATTTTTAATAATCTTTCTCTTAAAAGTTGTTGAAGTTCTCACCGTTGGAGATGGCATGGGTGTTTTAGTTATGGTAGAGACAGACTTCTAAAACTAGAGGAGTTACCGAACTATTTTGATGTATATTTTTTCGAGGTTCTCATTGTTTCAATCTTTACTCCAATTCTTTATTCAAGATGTATTTAGCATCCATTAAAGTTTGGGTATAAACGTTCCTGCCATTTTGTTTGGCTTTGTTTGTAATACTTTCGAACCACTCTTTGTTTTGTAAGGCTTGCTCATATTTCTCAATTAATGCTTTTTGGGAATTACTAAGCAGCTTTCTATTTTGAACGACCATATATTTAGCTTCTTTTAAGCTTTGTTCTTCGAATGTTATTCCCGAATTATTGGCTTTTTCTTGTACTGCCAATTTCCATTCGGGAACGCTACTTATTTTGTTCGTGTAATACTTGATGTTTTCGTCCGTACTGAGGCAAAACAACTTTGTAAGGAAATTATTTTCGATAGAATAAGGGAATTTATACAGAGTGGCATCGCTGGCAAAAAGCACATAAACATCTGTTTCTATAAATTCGTCGAAAACATTGAAGGTACTTATATCTAGATGGCTTGATAGAGGCCAAGCCTTTTTGCCATAAAACCAAAATCTTCCATTATTGAAACATTTATTATGTATTTCCGAATCGCGAACGTATTTATAAAAGCTATCGCCAATGGTAGTTACCCTAAGCTTATCTTGCCCTTTTTTGTATTTTATAACAGGATATGTCAGCAGTTCTTTTTCCAGAGGGAACATCAGGTTTAAAGCTTGTTGTATATCGTCATCGTAAAATTGAGGCGTTTTGCTTTGGTATAAAGAATCCGTAAAAACTTGCGGGATGTCGTGTTGAGTAATATTAGCGATATATTTTATTAAACTATCGGCGGCTAAAAATGTTCCATAAGTGCTTAAATGAATCCCATTTTTAGGGTATAAATTATAAACTGAGGTGTCCGCCTTACCTAAGAGAAATGCACTTAAATCAATATGCTTAATGTCTTTTCTTTTAAGTGCTTTTTGGTATTCCTTTAAATTTGTTTTTGGCAATTTTTCTTGACAGTCGTACAGATGAGGGAATTTGTCGGGGAAAAAGTCGGCTTTCCCGGGAACAAAGCAGATTATCAGTTCTTTACCAAAATGATGTAAAACGTTACGAAAAGAAAGTAAATCGTCGGTAACCTGTTCAATCTTTTTATCTCCAATAAAATCGAGTCCTAAATAAGCGTCGATATATGTTTTATCGAATATATAATCATCTTTTCCCACAACAACATGGAATGTTCCGGAGGTTTTAAAAACGGAAAATAGTATCTGATTGTAAAATCTAACGACAGAAGGATAAGCATTAAGATTAAATTTCAAGCTTTCTGACTTGGCTTGCTGAAACGAGCCCGAAAACACATTCGCAGTTGAAAAAGGTACCTCTTGTGGTATTGTAAAATCTCCCTTTAAGGGTTTGGAAGCTGGTATAATAGCGAAAAAATTATCCACTATCGGAAAGGTAATAAAGCCAAGTAGTAATATGTAAATAATTTTATACTTCATAAATATTTATGAATTTTCGACCATCCATTTGGCATCACGCCTTAATTGCTCGTCTATGTTTATATGCTCTTTAAGTGCTTTCTCTTTTATCGTTTTAAACCATTCCTTATTGGCTTTTATTTTTTCAATCATTTCTAAAATCAGCTTATCTTTATCTTGATTTAATTCTACATTCATAAGTGCATAGACCTTTTGGTTTACGAGCGAATCTATTTGCTGATTGTTAAGGTAGGGATGTTCTTTTTTGAGCGAGTCTTTATAAAAGGTAGCCAAAAAGTTACGACTCATATATTTAGCATCATCGCTTATCATCTCTTCTAAACTTTTTCCGTTTTGTTTTGCTTTTTCGGAGATGTTAGCCAACCATTCCGCATTATTATTAATCTTATTTTTATAAGAGTCTATAATCGAGTTAAGTAATTCTGTATCATCGGTTAAAAGTTTAAGCGTTTGCCGGGTAAATCCATAGTCGAAATTACCAATGTTTTGTTCGTTGAATAAAATAATAATAGCCTGACTGCTTACAATCTGTTCAAAACGGTTTATTTCGTTTATTTTACGACTGTTTGGCCATATTTCCTCCATATTGTAATACCAAAATGCACTATTATCGGTAAAGGAATTCTGAAAAAATGGATAGGATTTGTAAAAACCATTAACAAAACTATCTCCAACAATCGTCGCTTTAATTTTACGATTTGTGTCTCTAAATTTGACCGTAGGATAGTATAAAGCTTGTTCGTTGTTATACTTTAGGAGATTCAAAGCATCTCCAATATCGTAATCGGAGCCTCTGTAAATGTTAGAAATCTCTCCTTTTTCAAAGGAATAAGCAATGATGTTTTTATTCAAGGAGCTCTCTATGTATTTGTAAATGGTATCCGCAGCTACAGCCATACCGTACGAACTCCAGTGTATTCCTTGTTTTGGGAAAAGAGGGTAGGGGTTCTTATTGGATGCTTTAAGGTGCAGAAAGTACGATTTTAAATCGAGATACTTTACGTTTTCCTGTTCTAACAGACGGACTGTTGTTTCGTAGTTGGTGGGCTTAATGGTATCTTTTTTTAGATAGTCGGGAATATCGTCGGGGAAAAACGATGCTTTACCGGGGGCTATCATCAAAAACAGTTCAATATTTCTTTTCTTTAATATGGATTTTAGCTTTTTGTAATTGGCAATGTTCGTTTTAATTTGCTCCTCGCCAACATAATCCTCTCCATAATACGCCCTAATGTAATTGGACTCGAACAAAATACCATTTTTCCCGACCACCACTTTGTCGGCATTTGATAAGTGAAACAAAGAATACTCTAGCTGATTATTAATTCTAATCAAGCTGCTTTTAAATCCCATTTCACTTTTTAGGTATTTATCTTGTTGTCTCTGCAAGGCTCCATCGAACCACGATTGATAGCTAGACACAGGTTTGCTTACCTCAGAGAAAGAGCCTTTTAGGGGTTCTTCCGAGAATAACTTAAACCGATACTGAAAAAACGGCAGCGTAAGCAATATAATTATTATGTAAAAGAAAGTTCTGTACATTATCGTTAAAACCTAAAGTAAATAAAAGGATTAAAGCCGGAGGAAGCAAGGCTTGCAACTGAAAGAATGAATAGAACGAGAATTATGAAGAAATAAATACCCAATTGAGCATTTTTGTAGTCGTTTTTAAAGAAAATAAAGTGCTCTAGTTTTCTTCCTAATCCAAAAGCTGTTATAAAGCCAAAAATAATGGCAATAACCGATATTGTGATAAACTGATTGTTGACGTAATGGAAGGTGTAATCGAATTTAAACAAGGATTTTATATAAAATAAGACCTGTTCGAACGAAGTCGCTCTAAAAATGACCCATCCAATCATGGTTATAAAAAAGGTAAGTATGATGCTCGGATACTTTCCTATTTTCTCGTAAAACTTTAATAAAAACAGTCTGTCCATAATCAGAAATGCTCCGTGAAAAGCACCCCAGATAATAAAGTTCCAAGCCGCTCCGTGCCAAAATCCTGAAACAATAAACACAAAGGCTAAATTAAAGTACATACGTTTTATCCCTACGCGATTACCACCAAGTGGGATATACAGGTAGTCTTTCATAAAACGCCCCAAGGTCATATGCCAACGTCTCCAAAATTCGGTGATATTCTGAGAGATATAAGGATTGTTAAAATTCTCAGGGAACTTAAATCCCATCATACGCCCCAGTCCGATAGCCATATCGGAATACCCCGAAAAGTCGAAATAAATTTGGAAAGTATAAGCCAAAATTCCTATCCAAGCCACATTACTGGTTAATTGCTCAGACGGAAGTCCAAAAGCGTAATCGGCTTCTACCGCCAAAACATTGGCTATTAGTACTTTTTTAGCCAGACCTATAATAAAACGGAAGAAGCCTAGCACTTTGTTTTCGTATGTTTCTAAATGCTTACGGTTTTCAAGTTGGTCTGCTATTTCGTTAAATCGAACAATAGGCCCCGCAATTAATTGAGGGAAAAGGAGAATATACAACAAATAATCTGTTACGGACTTTAAAGGAGCGTGAACCCTTCTATACACATCTACCGAGTACGTTAACGCCTGAAATGTAAAAAAGGAGATACCAATAGGCAAAGCGACTTTCGTCCAAGCGAGATGCGAAAAGCCAAATTGCTGAAGTAAAAGGTCTATATTTTCGACAAAAAAGTTCGCATATTTGAAATACGCCAATAAGCCTACTTTCAGAAATACGGATAGAGCCAAGAGTTGCTGCCTTAACTTTTTGTTATCGGAACGGTGGATTTTATTTACAATAAAAAAGTCGAAAATGATAACTCCGGACACTACGAAAACAAACTTTGGAGCTCCCCAAGCGTAAAACAACAAACTGCCCAACAATGCCCAATAATTCCTAAACCTATAAGGCAGTAAATTGTAAACAATAAGAAAAACAGGCAGAAAATAAAACAGAAAAAGTATGCTTGAAAATACCATAAAGCGTGTATTAATGTTGTGAATGTTCCTTTTGTGAATAAATCCAAACAGCATCTTTATAGACCGCTTCTTCTAAGCTAATATTATTCTTCTTAGCTTTTTCTTTTATTAGTTCCATCAAAGAAGGCTTTTGCTGAATGGTATCCATCAAATTGTAAATATAATTTTCTTTTTGATAATCGGCATGGTATTGAATAAGATACTCGGCTACTTTTTTAGGGCTTGTATCGGTTTTTAGAGATGCTGATAAAGCCTCTTTTTGCCGAAGCAGTTCAATGCTTTTAGATAAGCTATCTTTATTATTTAAGCCTTCTGTTAGGCGTTTGAAAAATTTAGGATTGATATTAACATCTTTAGAATTAACCCATACAGATGTGTCCTTTAATATATCTTCAAATCCGAAAGGGAACTTGTATAAGTTGGCGTCGTTGGAGAGTAAAATTACCAAATCGCTTTTTTCTATGCGTTGAAGTGGGTTGGCGTTTTTAACCAACAACTCCGACTGAAACGTTTCGGGATAAATCTGCTGATTATAATACCAAAACTCATTATGCTTAAAAAAGTGAGATGCCCAGCCTGAGTTATATATTCGGCTTCGAAACGGTATTTCGGATAAGCCAACAATTGCTGATTGACATTCCATAATAAGTTTAAGCCCGATTCGGCATCCTTGTCGCTTTTGCTTGCTTTTACCGTTACTTTTTCTATTTCGGAATAGGTGTTCGGGAAATCTTTTTGGAAATAATTATCGAGGTAATTCTCTAAAGAATCAATGACCAAAGAAACACTGTAATCGCTCCAATGCACGCCCGACTTGGCGAAAAGAGGGTATTCGGAAGTTGATTTGTTCTTTAAAAAATAATCCTTAAAGTCGATATATGGTATTTGATATTCGTTCAGCACCCATTTATAGGTTTCGTAATTGGTACTGTCGATGGGCTGATGATACTTGTCGGGGATAAATTCCGGATAAAAAGAACCTTTACCGGGGGCTAATATAATCAACAACTCTTTTTGTCGGGCTTTTAAATAATCTTGAATCGCTTTTAGCTTTTTTACCTTAGCGGTTATGGCTTTTCTGCCGATAAAAGAGGTTCCGTAATAGGCTTTTATATAATCCATTTCGTA
>PDWI01010919.1_pt1 | contig 10289 bp, 8 predicted proteins | sample 1430891 | NCBI WGS metagenome assembly PDWI01 (sample SAMN01162508, study PRJNA174530) | Oral metagenome, whole genome shotgun sequencing project. | biome: Marine environment; feature: Marine mammal; material: Swab sample of the gingival sulcus; isolation source: swab sample of gingival sulcus... | reverse complement strand
AAACTTATAGGCAATGTTCTTTTATTCATGTTCCTTTTTGTATATCCCGACAATTATCATCTAAATTCTTTTTGGTCGATTACCTTAGCTTTGATAATCCCATACGCAATGATTTTATGGAATATCAGAAACCTTTGGTTGAGTTTTAGAATTTCGAGGCTTACATCAAATGCCAAAACCGTGATGACATTAAATTCCATATCTTTTGGAGATATAGAAATGAAATACAGCGATATTAGGTTTATCAAAATTTATGACGAAACAAAGTTCACGGCAAAAGGTTTGGTTAAAATATACACGAAAACCGCTAAAATATCAATTTATATTGACCCAAATATGCTCGCTGAATTTATCAGATATTTGAAATTATATACTCGTGATTATAAGATAAGAATATACGGTAAATTACTTAAAACTTCGCTTGTTGCAGAAGATACTGCCGAAGTGGCAACCCGAATTGTTCCTACGGCTGCCGTATTTGTTCGTGTAGTAATTTATGTTTTGTGTGGTATATTTTTCAACGACAATTATTTTCCGGCATGCATCTATTGGGTAGAAGGTATAATTATGCCTTTCACATTTTTATATTTGGAAAAATCGGATTATAAACCGCAGCCCACAAAAGGAGTTATGACTTTTAAAAACAGTTTTTTAACTTTTAATGACAGAATAATATATTACAGCAATATAAAGGATTGTGGCAGGGCGGATAATAATGTGCTTACAATTACCTTAAATGACGAAAGTAAGATAGAGTTTCCTTATAACATTAGTGCATATACCTCTGAAAAAAAAATCTATTCTTCATTCCGTCTTATAAATGGCATAGAGAATTTGATAAACTCAAAATTAGGTAAACCCGAAAATGACGAGCTTATTGACGATGAAGTTTTTGATAACGAAGTTACTGATAATGAAGGGTTTGAAAATGTCAATAAAGAAGTAACAAAGGAAGATACTAATCAGATGGATATGCTTAAAAATTTGATGTCGAAAGGAAAATAAGCAAATACTACCTCTTAACAACTTATGCTTGATATTGCTTTTCGCAGAAAATTAATTGATTGAAGATTAAAAATACCGCTTAAACTAAGTATGGCAGTCTAAATTTATAAATTTATATGAAAAAAACATTTACGCTCACAATTTACACATTTATAGTCTTTGTATTTTTTGCATGTTCATCTGCACCGTCGGAGCTTATATTAGGCAAATGGAATGTTGCCGATATTAAAACCACTCAAAAGCTCACAGATGCTCAGAAAGAGGTTTTTAAGAAATCGATAGAAGAAACAAAAAAGGACGCATTTTTGGAATTTAAAGCAGATAAAAACTTTGAAACAAACGAAGGCGGTAAAAAATTTACAGGTAAATGGAACATTAGCGAAGACAGTAAAACATTAACATTAACTTACGGAAAAACTAATGAAGTATCCCGAATAAATGAACTAAGCGGCGATAAACTTTCTATTTCCATTACTTTAAACGAGATAGAACATACCATTATTTATTTAAAATCTAATTAAAGTCAAACAAATTTATAAAAACGTGAAAGATTTTTGCATAGTTTACCATAAATCTAACAAAACATTAATAAAAAAGTTAGTTACAAAATTAGAAGCCGACGGAGTAAGTTGTACGGTTGCTCCGCGCGATTACAAACAAGATAATAAAGCAGAATTAGATAAAGCAATTGAGCAATCCAAAGTTCTATTGATGATAATCGACAATAACTCATCAAAAGACAAAGAGCTGATAAACGCATTGGAATACGCTTTGGAAAATGATAAATCGGTAATCCCCTTTGTTATCAGCAAGGTAGAATCCGATTTATATTCCGAGCATTTCTTTTATTCGTTCAGCTGGGTAGATGCCTATGAAGATTCTTTTGAGGAGGCTTACGAAATTCTTTTAGATGCTTATGAAGATGTATCGGGCGAAGCACCCAAAGGAAACAAAACGAATAAAAACAATAAGTCGGGTTCAATTAATCAGCTAATATCGCAAAACAAAGCTTTAACGGCAATTATCGCAGTATTGATTTTAGGTGTAATTTCCTATTTTGCATACGATTATTTAAGTAATGAAAAGGAAGCTGAAATATTTGTAGGTAAGTGGAAATTAAACAGTTATAAGGATAATGTGAGAAGGTTGCCGAAAGACAGTTTGGCTTTTGTTACACAAACAATACCGAGTTTAAAACAGCGTGTTTTACTTATTTTCAATGATGATAATACTTTTGAGCGAATAGGTTTTTCCGCTGAGCCACAAATCGGTAAGTGGAAGTTCAATGCCGATGCGTCTTCCTTACAGCTTATTCCCTACGGTGCAACTGCGGGCGCAGATGCTCTTACGGTTAAGAATTTAACAAAAAACAGTTTTACCATTGTTGCCCAAGAGGTTTTGCAAGATAGTGTGAAAATGGCTGATAGCAGCTATCGACAAGTAAGTCATACCTCAATAACCGAAATAGGATTTGTTCGTAAAAGATGACAAATATAGAGTTGGAATAAGGTGCTTTTAAGCAACTAACAATATTCCAAAGTCCTCGATACTAATATTTTGAACAGCTTTATTTCCTAACTTAATCTAATATAAATAATAATTACGGAAATGAACTTAAATACTCGAATTTGGACAAAAAAATAAGGGTATAACTAATCTATATGGTGTAGTACGAAAATATATTATCTTTAAAAACTAAGAAATCAACAATAAAATTATCATGAGAATAAAAAAAATACAAATAATAGGTCTGTTTGATATGTTTAACCATACTATACCATTAAATACTCATGAACACTTAACAATCATATATGGCATTAATGGAATAGGTAAAACAATGCTTTTTAAAATTCTTGATAGTTTTTTTAATAACAAATTTTATTTACTTAAAGATTACCCTTTTCGGAAATTAAAAATAATTTATGACAATGAAATATATTTCGAAATCGAAAATAATGCAAATTCATCTGTAATAAAGTATTATAACAAGACACAACAAGAAGATTATATTTTAAAACAAACCGTTCAAAGACCTAATCTGAAAGATTTAGAAAATTTAATATCCCAAACTGATTTGTATTTTATTGAAACTCAAAGGTTATTGAAATTAAATGAAAATATAGAACGTAATATTCATAATTCAAAATATAAAAATGCAAGTATTGAGACAGTAAAAAATTATTCAGAAGAATTATCTGAATTAATTAAAGCAAAACACTCTGAATATGCAAAACTATCAGAGAGGCTGGAAATTTCGTTAGGAAAAAGATTGATAAATGAAGAAGTTCAGCCTTTCTCAAACAATGCAGAATTAAAATATGAAAATAAAAAATTAGAAGAAAAACGAAATAAATTAAAAAGAGTTGGATTGTTTGAGGATATAAAAGAGGAGCAATTTGCTATTAACGAAGACATTAATGATACAACAAGAGCAATTTTATCTGTCAATATCAAAGATATGAAAGAAAAACTGAAAATCTTTGATGCTATATACGATAAATTGAATATTTTCCTTGATATACTCAACAACAAACGCTTTTCTTATAAAAAAATATCCATACATCCAAAAAAAGGCTTTGTTTTCACCAATGCTAATGGAAAAGAGCTAAAAGTAACAGAACTTTCATCGGGCGAGCAACACGAAATCGTGTTACTTTACGAATTGCTTTTTAAAGTACCTGAAAATGCTCTTGTTTTGATTGATGAACCTGAAATTTCATTGCATGTGGCATGGCAAAAAGAATTTCTTTCTGATATGGCAGATATTGTAAAAATAAGAAATTTTGATATTTTAATAGCTACTCATTCACCGTCAATAATTGATGACAACTGGCATTTAACCGTTGAACTTGAAAAAAACTAAGTTATGCGAGAATATATTGACGAAAATTATATTTACGGAGAACTTAAACTATGGAAAAGTGCAAGAAAAAACAATGCGGTTGGAGTTTTAGTTGAAGCTAAAACTGATGAGTTATTTTATAGACCTTATTTTTCAAAAAATACATCTTTTTTTAAAACAGGTGGTTTCCCAAAGCTGCAAGCAACATTTGATAAAATCGAGAAAAATAACGATAAAGGTTTTATTGGTATCATTGATGCTGATTTTAAGCGTATTGACAATGAAAGTATAAAATATCATAATTTATTTTTATCAGATGGACATGATATTGAAATGATGACAATAAATTCACCTGCATGGGAACAAGTTTTAGATTTCCACATCGACAAGAAAAAAATTTATTATTTTGAAAAAAAGCATAATAAAAATATTAAAGACTACCTGTTTGATATTGCAAAATCAATAGCTTGTGTTAGGTATCTGAACAATAAAGAAAAAATTGGATTAGTTTTTAGAACATTCAAAAAAAACAAACCCGATTTTATTGATTATCAGAAATTTGTAAACAAAGAAGATTTGAGTTTTGATTATGATGAGATGTTAAAAACTATTGAAAACAAATCATCAAAGCAAAATTTTTTCAAGACCAATAATGTGCATCTTATAGAGTTAAATAACATTCAAAAAACACAATATGATTTATTAGAATTTTGCAACGGACACGATATTACAAATTTGTTGGCACTCGCTCTTAGGAAAGCCATTGGAAACACAACAATAAAAGGGACAGATATTGAAAACCAGCTGATAATAGCATATAGATTTGATGATTTCAAGACAACGAATTTATACAAAGAACTTTTAGCTTGGGAACAGACAAACAAAAATTTCAAATTATTTGATAATAAACAAAACTTCCAATGAGTAAAACCATAAAAATAGGAACAAGAGGCAGCCAATTAGCTCTTTACCAAGCTAATGCAACCAAAATAGAATTAGAAAAGCATTTTCCCGATTATAAATTTATAATGGAAATAATAAAAACGAAAGGCGACAAAATTCTTGATGTTGCCTTATCTAAAATTGGCGATAAAGGTCTTTTTACCAAAGAAATAGAAAAAGCACTGTCAAGCGGAGAAATAGACATGGCAATACACAGCTTGAAAGATTTACCGACTGTTTTACCCGACGATTTGGAAGTTTCGGGCGTATTAAAACGCGGCGAATTTAGAGACGCATTAGTTAGCATAAAAGGTAAAAAACTAAGCGAGTTAGACGAAAGCGATATTATTGCAACATCAAGTTTAAGACGAAAAGCACAGCTATTGGCAATAAATCCCAATTTCAAAATAGTGGATATAAGAGGCAATGTAAACACCCGTCTGCAAAAAATGTACAACGGACATTGTACGGCTATGGTAATGGCAGCAGCAGGTTTACAACGCATCAATTTGGATAATCACATAAGCGAAATAATAGACAAAGACCTTATAATACCCGCTGTATGTCAAGGCATTATAGCAATAGAGACAAAAAAAGACAATGAGCAAATAAAAAACATTGTAAGCAAGATTAATGATTATTCAACATATTTGGCAGCAGTAACCGAGCGCAAATTTTTAAACATTTTGGAAGGAGGTTGTCAAATCCCGATAGGAGCTTACACTGAAATTTCAAAGGAAAATATCAGAATAAAAGGCTTTATTTCAATGCCCGACAGCACAAAAACAATAAAAGGCGAAATGAGCGGAGCAATAGATAAACATCTTGAAATTGCCGAAAAATTAGCTAATTCATTCTTGGCACAATGATTATAAGTACTCAAATGCCCGAACAATTTGCCAAGCTGCAAAAATTAATCGGCAATAGAACAAAGTTGATAAATATGCCAATGATAAAAGTGGAACAGCTTGCTGCAAATCCAAGTTTAATCAAGCAAATTAACTATGCCGAAAAATATAATTGGGTATTGTTCACAAGCACAAGAGCGGTTGATTTTTTCTTTAATCTTTATAATAAAAACATTGAAAATCTTAATAATGTTAAATTTGCATGCATAGGCAGTTCCACTCAAAAACAACTTAAAACATACAATATAAAAAGCAACTATCTGAATGAGGGAACAACTTCAATAGATTTTGCCAAATATTTGATTAACAATAAAATAATCAAGAGAACAGATAAAGTTATGCACCCTACCGGCAATAAAGCAAGCAGTTATCTGTCGGATAAACTGAGCACTTATTGCAGTTTCACAACGGTAGTTATTTATAAAACAACAGGCTTAAAACAAGTAAATACGGAAGCCTTAGAACATATCAAAAACAATAGATACAAGCTGATACTTTTCACAAGTCCGTCGGCTTTTGTTAATTTTGTGGAAATAACAAAAAACCTGATTGAACAAAAGGAGCTGAAAATAGCAACAATAGGTAAAATTACCGATAAAGCAGTCAGAAAACAGGGTTTTACATCTACATTTGTTGCCGATAAACCTAATTTGGAAGCTCTTGCGCAAGAACTTTTGGCTTTTGTCTGTTAATTTTTGGCTGTTCGCCCAAAAGCAAAAAAACAAAAGCCAATAGCCAAACAAAACAATTTATTAATTAAAAAAATAAAGAAATGAATTTTCCAACAACACGACTCAGAAGATTACGAACTTCTGAAACCATTCGTAAAATGGTAAACGAAACAAAGGTTGATTTAGACGACCTTATAATGCCCTTATTTGCAATTTACGGCAAAAACGTAAAAAATCCGATACAATCAATGCCGGGCAATTATCAGCTGTCGGTAGATTTACTCGTAGAAGAGTGTAAATTACTGTATGATAAAGGAATACAATCGGTCTTATTATTCGGAATACCTGAGCATAAGGACGAAACAGGAATGATTGCTGCGGAAGAAAACAGCATTGTTGCACAAGCAATACGAGCAATCAAAAAGTCAGTTCCCGACTTGTATGTAATTGCAGATATTTGCAACTGCGAGTACACAACTCACGGACATTGCGGAACGATAATCAACGGCGATGTCGATAACGACAGCACATTGGAAACCCTTGCACTTCAAGCGGTTAATTTTGCAAAATCGGGAGTTGATATGGTTGCGCCCAGCGATATGATGGACGGCAGAGTAGGTAAAATTCGCGAAGTGCTCGACGAAAACAATTTTACTAATATTCCTATAATGGCATATTCGGCAAAATACGCGTCGGCTTTCTACGGACCATTCAGAGATGCCGCCGAAAGTGCTCCTCAATTCGGCAATCGTGCCACTTATCAGATGAACCCTGCAAATGTAAATGAGGCTATGCGCGAAATAGAACTCGATATTGTAGAAGGTGCGGATATTGTAATGGTAAAACCCGCATTAAGTTATCTTGATGTTATCAGACGTACAAAAGATACCTTTAATATTCCTGTTGCGGCTTACAACGTCAGCGGAGAGTTTTCAATGGTAAAAGCGGCTGCCGCAAAAAATTGGATTGATGAAGAACGTATTGTTAAAGAAATTCTTACATCAATAAAAAGAGCGGGCAGCGATATTATCATAACTTATCATGCCAAAGATTTTGCCGACTATAAAAGTTAAAAGTTAAGAAGTAAAAGTTAAAAGCTAAAAGCTAAAAGCCAACAACTAAAAGTTAAAAAGTAAAAGCTAAAAGCCAACAACTAAAAGCTAAAAGATAAAGAGTTTTTTGTAAAATTTCGCGGATAAGCCTTTATGCAGGTGGTTATATTACTGATAATTAACAATTTACCATTAAAACAATTTTTCAAACCGTAAAATATCCGATTATCACGAATAAGCATCTGCATCAAAAATAATTCTTATGGATTTACAGCCCTTTTGTTTCGATAAACGCTCGGAAACATTTAAAATATGCTCTTTGTATTCTTTCATAAACGATGCCTTGTCCATTTTTACAATAACGGATTGCAAATATAAGTTGTAAACCTTAGAAACAAAAGGCTCTTCCGGACCTAATACCGTCAAGCCCTTTTTTTCGCCCAACCATTCGGCATATTTATTCGCAACGGCATGGAGAAACTTCTTGTCTTTATGCTTTAACGTAATGTAAATAAGACGATTAAAAGGTGGATATTTAAAAACTCTTCTCTCTTGTATCTGACTTTGATAGAATGCCTTAAAGTTATTGTTTTTAACAAATTCAATAATAGGATTATCGGCACTTACGGTTTGAATAATGAGCGAAGATTGTTTATCTCTGCGTACTGCTCTGCCGCCAAATTGCATTATTAACTGAAAAGTACGCTCGTAGGCTCTGAAATTAGGAAAATTCAACATCTGATTGGCATCTAAAATACCTACCAAAGCAACATTATCAAAATCCAAACCCTTAGAAACCATTTGCGTTCCGACCAAAATATCGGTCAAACCATTTTCAAAATCCGAAATAATTTTGGTGTATTGCTTCTTACCTTTTGTGGTGTCCATATCCAAACGCGCAATATTACTTTTGGGAAACAAAATTTGTAAATCCTCTTCAACTCGCTGAGTGCCAAAGCCGCGAGTGGATATTTGAACCGATTTGCAATGTTTGCATTTAGATACTACGGAATGAGAATATCCGCAATAATGACACACGAGATTTTGTGAATATTTATGATAAGTTAAACTGACATCGCAATATTTACACTTAGGTATCCAACCGCATTCCTGACATTCCAGATATAAGGAAAAGCCTCTTCTGTTTTGAAATAATATTACTTGTTCCTTGTTGTCGAGCGATTTTTGAATGCCCGAAATCAGCAAAGGACTGAAATATGACTTCATCGCTTTTTTGCGTTTGAACTCTTTTACGTCGGCAATTACGATTTTGGGTAATTTTACGTCAAAAAACGGTTTATTCAACTCAACCAAAGCAAATTTATTGGTTTTTGCATTGTAATAACTTTCTATTGAAGGTGTTGCCGATGCTAATAATGTCTTGGCATTGTGCATTTTAGCCAACATTAAAGCTGCATCTCTGCCTTGAAATCTCGGAGCCGGGTCAAATTGCTTGTAGCTTAATTCGTGCTCTTCATCTACAATTACTAACCCTAAATTGGTAAAAGGCAAAAAAACAGCGGAGCGTACACCCAAAATAATACTGTATTGCTGAATATTATCGTCGTGCCCCATGATGTTTTTCCAAACTTCAATTCGTTCGGCATCGCTGTATCTCGAATGATAAACTCCTACTTTATCGCCGAATACGCTCTTTAAACGCTCAACTATTTTAATGGTCAAAGCTATTTCGGGCAACAAATATAATACTTGCTTGCCTGAATTTATATATTGGTCTATCAAGTGAATAAATATCTCGGTTTTACCGCTCGAATTTACGCCGTGCAACAAAACGGTTGCTTTATTCTTGAAACTTTTTACGATTTGCTCGTAAGAAACCGATTGACAATCACTTAATTTATTTATTGGTTTAGTTTCCGAAATATCTTCAAACAGTCTGCTTATATTTTTGATTTCAGATACTAATATTCTCTTTTTTATTAGTGCTTTGATTATGGCAGCGGTGATATTGTATTTTTTTGTAAATGCAGTATATTTTACCAATTTAGGTTGAGTTGGTTCGTCGTAGTCGCTAAATTCCAGAAAGGCAACCAAGGCTTCTTGCTGCTTACTTGCACGTTTTAACTTCTCAAAGGTTTTAAATAGTTCTTCATCATTTGCAATTTTTTCGTTTAATATTAAAAATCGCTCTTGCTTGTATCTAAAATCTTTATTTACAGTTTCTTCAACTCTTATGGCGTTTTTATTGCGCAAAGCTTCTATATACGAAATGCTGTTTTTTATACGCAATAATTTATTTATTTTATCTAAACTTAAACTTTTGTTTTTTTCAAGTGCATCAAGTATTGTTGTTTCTTTTTTGTTGAACTTTATATCTTGTACATTTTCTTTATTTGTAAATAAATCAAAATTGTAAAATACGTTTGTATTGCTTGCAAGTTGTAAACCCGACGGCAAAGCTGCTTTATAAACCTCTCCCTCAGCACACATATAGTAATCTGACATCCATTATTTTTTATCGTGAATATTTTTAACAATGCCGGAATATATTTTGCTCTTGCCGAATTGTACCAAAACGCGCTTGCCAACTTCACATTTGTCAAGTAGTTTTGCGGGAATTTCATATATAAATACTCTGCGTAGTGAAAAGGGAAGAATTACGTCTGCAAACACACTTTAACAATTAGGAATTAACAATTAAAAATTAAAAATTACGAATTACGGATTCAATTTAAAAATTACGAATTACGAATTACGAATTACGGATTACGGATTCAATTTAAAAATTAAAAATTACGAATTACGGATTCAATTTAACAATTACGGATTACGAATTATGTTAGCTCTGAGGATTTCATTTTTGAATATAATTTTACAACTTCAACGGCTTCTTTTACATCGTGTACTC
>PDWI01010599.1_pt1 | contig 10289 bp, 7 predicted proteins | sample 1430891 | NCBI WGS metagenome assembly PDWI01 (sample SAMN01162508, study PRJNA174530) | Oral metagenome, whole genome shotgun sequencing project. | biome: Marine environment; feature: Marine mammal; material: Swab sample of the gingival sulcus; isolation source: swab sample of gingival sulcus... | reverse complement strand
CCAACAAGCCCAAATGTTTGGCTTAAACGAACCGAACATCGTCAATATCGCTGTCAAAGGCGTATTTGATGATTGCCAAGACATCGTCAAAGCCATTAATGCCGATGCTGATTTCAAAGCCAAACACCACATCGGTGCAGTTAATTCGATTAACTGGGCAAGAATTTTGGCACAAGTGGTTTACTATTTCAAAGGTTACTTTGCCGCCCAAGAAAACAGCAAAGATAAAAAAGTTTCATTCTGTGTACCGTCAGGAAATTTCGGCAATGTTTACGCAGGTTTTGTTGCTAAACAAATGGGACTACCGATAGACAAACTTATCGTGGCAACTAATGAAAACAATGTGCTCAATGAATTTTTTGCAACCCACCAATACAACGTGCGTCCGTCCGACAAAGTCTATGAAACATCAAGCCCATCAATGGACATCGGTAAGGCATCGAACTTCGAACGATATGTTTATCAGGTTATCGGTACGGATAGCGAGAAATTAGCAAACCTTTGGCAACAAGTTGAAACCACAGGGTATTTTGATTTAAGCGATTATACTGACCAAATTACCGATAGTGGTTTCATCTCAGGACAATCAAGCCACCAAGACCGATTGGCAACCATTAAAGAAACCTTTACTGAGGCAAAAGACATTATTGACCCACACACCGCAGACGGCGTGTATGTCGCTAGACAACTACAAAAAGCAAACAAGTTAGAAGGATTAGTCATTTGTTTAGAAACTGCCCTACCTGCTAAATTCGAAGAAACTATCAACGAAGCATTAGGACAAATCCCACCACGCCCAGCAGGTTATGAAAATATCGAAGACACTGAGAAATTTGTCACAGTTGTGGATAATGATGCAGATATTGTTAAGGGGATTGTTGAGAATATGACGAAATAACTTAAACATTGTTACGGTGTTATGCCGTCTTGCCGTATTCCCTAAGTTTAATTTTAGGACTGTCTGTGACGGCAAGCCTTGTACCAATGGTTAATTTATTCCATCATCAATAAAAAGGAGAATGAAATGGCAACACTAGAAAAAGCGATTGAATTAGCCGCAAAATATCATAGTGGACAAACCGATAAAGCAGGACTGCCATATATTCTCCACCCCCTATCGGTAATGGCAAAAGTCACAGGCATTACCGAGAAAACGGTTGCTGTACTTCACGATATTATTGAAGATACTCCGATGACAGCTGAGCAATTACTTGACTTTGGTTTCAGTGAGGAGGTTGTTGATGCTATCATCGCACTCACTAAAACCGAAGGTATGACAAGAATAGAAGCCGCTTATCAAGCCAAAGCCAATCCGATTGCCAGAGTCGCTAAATTAGCTGATTTATCTGATAATATGAATATAAAACGTATCCCCAACCCTACGCAAAAAGATTACGACCGTTTAGAAGAATATAAACAGGTAAAAAATTTTTTACAGTCATAAAATTTATTATATTCAATCGCTAAACACCGATAGCTTATTTTTCTATTGATGTGAAGACTTCCTAAAACAGTAAAAGTTATCGGTAAAAAATAAGGGACGTATAATACGTCCCTTATTTTTTTAGCGATAGTTTAACGTTGTACTAGGCAGCCGTCCATAACATAATGGCTAATAGCTGTGGCATCATAATCCGCATAAACATTGTCAGTGGATAAACCGTCGCATAGGCCAGTGCAACTTCCCCAGATTTAGGATGCAATGAGTTAGCAAAGGCTAATGCTGGTGGATCAGTCATCGCCCCAGCAAGCAGACCACTAATCGATAAGTAATTTACTTTTAATACCGCACGGGCAACAATACCAACAATTAATAGTGGGGTAATCGTAATCATAATACCATACAGTGCCCAAATTAGCCCGTCACCATTAAGCAAGGTATCCAAGAAATTACCACCTGATTTAATCCCAACAACTGCCAAGAATAAAACAATACCTACTTCACGTAAGGCAAGGTTAGCACTTGGTGGCATAAACCAGTACAGTTTACGGAAACTACCCAAACGGCCTAAAATAATCGCCACGACCAAAGGACCACCTGCTAAACCTAATTTAAGTGGTGCAGGGAAACCTGGAATTGCCACAGGAATAGAACCCAATAAAACACCTAAGACAATACCAATAAAGATTGGTAACATTTGTACGTGCAATAATTTATGTTCGGCATTACCGACAATCGCTGCCACTTCGTCAATAGCTGATTGCTTACCAACCAAGTTTAATACGTCCCCAAATTGCAACGCAGTATCATCGTGTGGAACCAATTCAACACCACCACGGTTGATTCGAGAAATAACCACATCATAACGTTTTTTAAGGTGTAATTTACCGATTTTTTTGTTCAGAACATCATCATTAGTGACTACCAAACGTACTACATTTAGCTCTGTCCCTTGTGTGGTTAACGAAGTGTCTTTTGCCTCTTCACCCAGTAGCATACAGGCTTGACGTAATTCGTGTTTAGAACCGACAAGGTGCATATAGTCGCCAATATGAACAATGGTATCTTGGGCAGGGACAATCAACTGTTCTCCACGTTTTAGACGAGAACAAACGACTTTTTCCTCTTCAAATATTGGCATTTCACCCAAAGTAACACCTTCTAAATTCGGGTTATGAACCAAAACATTCATTGATTGTAGGCTTTCGCTTTTCTTGGTTTTTTTCGCTTCAATCGCTGCCGCTTCGTCTTCAATATTAATACGGAAAATCACACGAACTAACCAAATGACTAAGAAAATACCACAAATCGCAAACGGATAAGCCATCGCATACCCTGTTCCCATCATATCAATTTGTGCAATATTTTCACCCAGTGTTCGAAGCGTTTCCCCACCTGCACCCAAAGAAGGTGTATTGGTTACCGCACCAGACAAAATGCCTAAAATAACTGGCAATGGAATGTCCGCTGTTTTATAAATAATGACCGTGATGACGCCCGATAATAAGATAATGGCTGCCGCCAGCATATTTAATTTCAGCCCTGCGGATTTTAAGGAACTAAAAAAACCAGGCCCCACTTGAACCCCTACGGTATAGACGAATAAAATCAAACCAAATTCCTGAGCGAATTTTAGTACTTCTTTATTCATATGAATATCTTGGGTCATTAAAAAGTGACCGATTAAGATACCGCCAAATAAGACACCACCAATACCCAAGCTCACGCCACCAATACGCCACTGCCCAATCCATAAGCCAATAATCGAGGCCAATGAAAGCATTAGAATAGTTAAAGTAAGCGGATGATGGGTAAACGCTGATAATATTTCCACTAGTAATCCTCCACAAAAATCATTTAATAAGTATGTTAGCCCTGCCAACATCACCTGAAAAAACGAGATTATAATACTATAAATTTAAAATATAGGCAAGAGTTGCTAATAATAGAAAGGCAACCATAATAAACTAACTATATAGTAAATTAAGTTTATTATGTTTGCCCTATTTTAGAAAATTTTTTATTACAATAAAAAATGCCATTTAAGCTAATTATCTCTCACACCGATAGTTTTGCTAAGGCAAGCTCGGCAGCAATAATAGTTTTATCCAAATCATCTTGGCTATGTGCAATTGACATGAAGCCTGCTTCAAATGCAGAGGGTGCAAGGTAAATGCCCTGCTCTAGCATCAAATGGAAAAAATGCCCAAATTTTTTCGTATCACATTTCATCACATCAGCAAAGCTATCTACCGATGTTGCATCGGTAAAGAAGAAACCAAACATTCCACACACGTGACGTACAAACAACGGTTCTCCTACTTTTTCGGCTGCTTGTTTAAAACCGTTGGCTAGATAGGCGGTTTTTTCTTCTAACGCTTGGTAAAACCCTTCTTGTTCTGTTCCTTCTAACGTAGCAATACCTGCTGCCATTGCCACAGGGTTTCCTGAAAGTGTACCCGCCTGATAAACATCACCAACAGGTGCTAAGCAATTCATAATCTCCGCTTTACCACCAAAGGCACCAACTGGCATTCCACCACCGATAACCTTACCGAAAGTCACTAAGTCAGGTTTAAAATTAAGTAATTCAGCCGCACCACCTTTGGCAACTCTAAAACCTGTCATTACTTCATCAGAAATAAATACTGTACCATGTTTATCACACTGCTCACGAATCGTAGCAATGAAGGCATGGCTGGGCACTATCAAGTTCATATTACCTGCTATCGGTTCTATAATAACCGCCGCTAAGTCCTCCCCATATTCATCAAAGGCCGCAATTAAACCATCCACATCATTATAAGAAAGTGTCAATGTATGTTTAGCGAAATCAGCTGGCACACCTGGTGAAGTCGGCACGCCCAAGGTCAACATTCCTGAACCTGCCTTAACCAATAGTGAATCAGAATGTCCGTGATAGCAGCCTTCAAATTTGATAATCATATTGCGACCTGTGTAGCCACGTGCCAGACGAATTGCCGACATTGTCGCTTCGGTACCCGAATTACACATTCGTACACTATCCACTGCTTCAATACGATTAACAATTTTTTCCGCCAGCACTGTTTCAATCTCAGTCGGTGCACCAAAGGATAAACCCTGTGGCATAATCTCCCTGACAGCGGATAAAACATTTTCATCAGCGTGCCCCAATATCATCGGTCCCCATGAACCGATATAATCAATGTAAGTATTGCCATCAATATCGGTAATCGTTGAACCCTTGGCTGATTGAATAAATTTTGGCACGCCACCTACGCCACGAAAGGCACGCACTGGCGAATTGACACCACCAGGTAAATATTGACAGGCTTTTTCATAAGCTTGTTTACTGCGAATATTATTCATCTTCGAACCCCATCATTTTTGTTCAATTATTCTAACGTAATCAGCAACCGTTTCAGCAGCAATATCCATTACTGCATCGACTTCGTACTTTTCATCATCATCTTTTTCTTTTTCGGTTTTATCCTTATCTTTTTTATCCCAATATGCTTTGGTCAACAATGGATAACCGTAAATTTTTCTCAATTTATTTTGGAAAATTAAGCCTTCGGCACTTAATCTATCTTTTCTTGCTTGGCGTTTTTTCAAACTCAAAGATACAATCGTATCATCCATTTCTTTTTTTCGCCACGCTAGCATATCCACTAGATTTTTAAACAGTGGGCTATCGGTTTGAGATTCATAGGCTACTTTTAATTTCTCGATAGTCTTATCAGTAACCATATTAAAGTGCTGGTGTTCCAAGCCTTCAATCTCTCGCCATTCTAGTGCATGTTCTTCATCACGTTCGCCACCTTCATCATCATAACTTTCCTTATTTGGAATATATAGGTCAGGCGTAACACCTTTTAATTGTGTCGAGCTACCATTAACACGATAAAACATGGCAATAGTTAGCTTTAAGTGTCCTACTTTATCCTTAATTGATGGCAAGAATTTGCCCAAATCAATGATGGTTTGTACGGTTCCTTTTCCATAAGTCGGCTCGCCTAAAATCACACCACGTCCGTAATCTTTGATAGCTCCTGCAAAAATTTCTGATGCTGAGGCAGAATTTTCATTAATCAATACTGCCAATGGACCAGTATAAAACAATTTATCGTCATCATCCTCGTAAATTTGCAAGCTACCACCTGAGCGTTTGACCTGAACTACTGGACCACTTTCTAAAAATAATCCAGTCAAAGATATTGCTTCATTTAAGGCACCACCACCATTGTTACGCAAGTCAATCATTAAACCATCAATTCCTTCTTTTACTAACTCAGTAATTAAACGTTTGACATCTCGCGTAGTTGACCGATAGTTCTTATCTCCTCGCTGTGCCGCACTAAAATCCATATAAAAACTCGGTAGTTCAATGATCCCAATACGGTAAACTCTATCACCTTTTTCAAAGCTTCTTACTTCTGATTTAGCTGCTTGCTCCTCTAATTTAATTTTATCACGCACTAAAAGAACTTCTTCAATATCATCATTACTCGCTTTTTGGATTTGTAATCGCACTATAGTGCCACGTTTACCACGAATAATCTCAACAACCTCATCTAGTCGCCAACCGACGACATCAACCATTTCACCTTTTTTACCTTGGGCAACACCTAAAATTTTATCATTTGGGGCGAGTTCTCCTGATTTCTTCGCAGGACCACCTGTAATTAATTCTTTAATAGTAATCAACTCATCCTCAATAGTAAGTTGCGCCCCAATACCTTCTAATGATAAACTCATATTAATATCAAAAGCATCATTACTTATTGGCGTAAAATAACTAGTGTGTGGGTCATACACCTTCATTATTGCGTTGGCATACAATTGAAAAACATCATCTGATTTTACTTTTTTCATTCGCTTTAAAATGTTCTTATAGCGTTTGGTCAGTATTTTTTTGGCTTGTTTATCTGTTTTTTTCGCAAGACGCAACCCAACCCATTCATTCATTAAGCGTTTTTCCCAGCGTTGTTTGAGTTCGATATCGTCCTTTGCCCAAGTCACTTTTTCTCGATCAAGTTGATACCCACCTTCGGCATCATCACTAAAATCTTTCTTCAATTGTTCTAGAATCCACTCAGCCTGTGCTTTACGTTTTTCTTGGGATAAGTCATACATTTGGTAAACTTCAGATAGCTCACCTTTATGGGCAAAATCATCTAATAAGGTTTCATAATGCTTAAAGCCATCAATATCAGCCTGAGTAAACAAGACTTTGCTAAAATCTAAATAGTTTAAGTATTTTTCTAATATTTCTTTAGATTTTTCATCATCTAAAATAGCACTTTGATAATGATGACTGGCTAAAAAAGAATCTAATAAACGCATTTGAGCCTGGTGCTTGTTTTCTGGCTCTACTTTTGCAAAAACAATTGTTGTTAATAATAAATAGCCAATGATGATTATTTTTTTCATTTCTTATCCTGAAAAACATCTTTAAAATAATAGTAATACTTAATTTAGTATATTAGTGGGTAAATGGATTATCTCCATCTTTTAACTGAAAACGTATCGGCGTGCCATATAAGCCAAATTTTTCCCGCATACCTTTTTCTAAGTAACGTAAATAGGCAGGCTGCAGATGTGATAAACGTGAACCGTGAATAACGATTATCGGTGGGTTTTTTCCACCTTGGTGTGCATAACGCATTTTGACAGCGTAACCTCGCACGAGTGCTGGCTGATGTTTATACGTTAGTTCTTGCAAATGTGTGGTTAATTTGTTGGCTGATAAGTCAACAAACGAAGCCGCATACGCTTCCCTTACCGATGTCAGCACATCACGAATACCCGTGCCATGTAATGCTGAAATAAAGTGAATTTTAACATAATTAATAAAGCCTAATTTACGCTCAATTTCACTCTGACGTTTGAATTTATCATAATCATCTAAATGATCCCATTTGTTCACTGCGATAACTAGGGCTTTACCTGCATCAACAGCGACACTCAACAAATGCGCATCTAAATCACCGATACCTTCGTGAGCATCCATCATCAACAAAATAACATTTGATTGTTCAATAGCTTGCAACGTTTTGATAACCGATATTTTTTCAACGTGCTCATTAACTTTTGATTTACGTCTCACACCTGCGGTATCAACCAATGTATAAGCCTGACCATCATATTCAAACGGAATGGCAATACTGTCCCGAGTGGTTCCTGCCACATCAGAGGCGATGACACGCTCCTCCCCTAAAAATCGATTAATCAAAGTTGATTTACCTGCATTTGGACGACCGATAATGGTCATATTTAATCGGTGTGATCGTGGCTCTTCTTCTTTTTCATAAAACTCAGCAAATGGCGATAAAACTTCTTCCATTAAGACTTTTACACCTTTTTTATGAGCAGCTGAAATCGCATAGGTTTTTTCCACACCCAAGGCATAAAATTCTGCCATAAGCATATCTGGATCGCCAAAATCTGTTTTATTCACCAATAAATATAATGGCTTATTTTGCCTACGCAGATAATCAATAATTTCCATATCATGCGTTTGTACACCATCTTTGGCGTCAGCGAGTAGAAAAACGACATCGCTTTCAGCAACGGCAAGACGTGCTTGCCCATCAACATCGCTGTCAAGACGTTCCTCTTCACGCAACATTCCGCCCGTATCTACCACCCAGTATGGGCAAGGCCCTTCCTTACCCACACCATATTGACGGTCACGAGTCACGCCAGGTTGGTCAGCGACCAACGAGTTACGGGTTTTCGTTAGCAAATTAAATAAGGTCGATTTTCCCACATTCGGGCGCCCCACCAAGGCAATCACAGGCATTTGAAATTGAGGCTCTTCAAGCATATCATTATCTAGGCTATCGGCATTAAGATGATCAATAGCCAAGCTATCGGTATCTGAAACACCGATAGCTTGATTATCCACTTCTTGCATTGTTTTGTTTGTCATAAAATAAAAATTAGAGTTAAGGTGTAACTGGTCGAGCTAAAGTCAACTCACCATCAGAAGTATAGGTCAAAATGCCAGCAGGCGTTAGTATCGGTGCGATATAACTGCGTGCACCACCAACATTGGTACGACCTAAATAGTTACCAGTATTGCTATCTAAGAAACTCATTACACCTTCCTGATCAATGCTAGCAATCCAAGCACCGTTACCGATAACAGGAGAAATACGTCTGCCTTCTAAGCTATTTACTGTCCATGCCAATCGACCAGTTCGAATATCTAGTGCACTGATTAAGCTATTTTTATCGACCAAGTAAACAAACTTATTATCGGCAAATAAATCTTTATCAGTTGAGTAAGGACTTTGCCATAATAAACTTCCATCACGTAGATTAAGTGCCAAGGTTTTTTGACGATAAGCACTCACAAATAATAGACCATTACGAACAATAGGAGTTGCCAATAAATCGGCAATTTGGTCAACGGCAGTTACGCCTCTGCCTCTGACAAGTGGTGTAGAGGCAACTAATTTACCATCAGTGGTCGATAAAATATTCATTCTACCTTTCTCGTTCGTGTATAAAATCGCACCATCTAAATAAACACCACGAGCATTACCACGAATACTTAAATCAGCCACGCCGATATACTGTTTCCAGACAGGCTGACCGCTGCGAGCATTTAATGCCATAACTTGTCCATCAATAGCACGAGTAATAACTAAGCCATTCACTATCGTTGCTGGCGTTAAAATTTCTGTACTCGCCTGATATGTCCAGCCAGGACTACCATCCATGGATGAAAATGCCATTAATAAACCATCTTGGCTACTAACCACCACTAAATTGTGATCAGCTGCTACTCCAGCTGCAATACTTTGACCGATCTCTTGTCGCCAAATACGTTTACCTGTTGTTAATTCTCTTGCTTCTAACGTACCATCTGCACTGACAACAAACACGCGATTATCTACAACTACAGGACGTAAATGTAGATTTTTTTTATCCGTGCCATCACCAATATTGGTTTGCCACTGACGGGAAAAACTGACCAACTGTGCCACATCAGGCAAATCGACAGGCTCGGATAAATTCTCATCGCCGACAAGAAAACTACTACAACCGCTAAGTAATGCCGTTAAAGACAGTGCCAATATATTTGCTAAGATTTTTTTTAGCAATCCATTATCTTGTTTCATTTTTTCCTCGCCTTTTCCTTATAGTCTTATTATTTTTGCTGCTTTTGTTGCATTATATTTAACAGTTCTAATCGTTGATTAATTAAATTTTCATTCATCTGCTGATTTTTAGGAATACTCTCGTAAGCTTTTTTCGCTTTTTCAAACTGTTTATCAGCCAGTAAAATATCGCCTTTTAATAATGCTGTTTCTAATAAATTTACATTACCTTCAATGCTATTTAAAGTGTCAATCGCAGCTTGCACTTGTTTAGCATCAGACAGTGTTCGCGCCTTTCTTAGCCGTGCCAAATTACGCATTGCCACATCATCTGATTGAGTAATTACCCAGTCGTACTGCTGTGCTGCTTTATCATAATTCTTATTATTAAAGTACTTTTGTGCCAAAGATAATGTTGCTACTGCTGAGAAAGAAGTATCTTTTTCATTTGTTTGTATTGCATTCACTAATTCTTGTGCGCGTTCAACCTCATTATTTCGTAACGCTTCACCGATAACTTCTGTTTTTGTCGCTGTTTCATTCAGTTCATTTAGCTTCGATTGTTTATAATAGTTTAGACCATATACTGCACCAATGGCACCAACTAAAACAACGACTAGCATTAGCCAATAATCTTTTATCCACTGTTTGACCAGCTCTTCACGTTCTTCGTCAGTTCTATCAAGTTCAAAATGTTCCATAAATATCTATACCATTAATGATTAAAAAAATGAATAAAGTCACTAAATGCCACG
>PDWI01010598.1_pt1 | contig 10289 bp, 9 predicted proteins | sample 1430891 | NCBI WGS metagenome assembly PDWI01 (sample SAMN01162508, study PRJNA174530) | Oral metagenome, whole genome shotgun sequencing project. | biome: Marine environment; feature: Marine mammal; material: Swab sample of the gingival sulcus; isolation source: swab sample of gingival sulcus... | reverse complement strand
TGATAGTTGCTCGCTGAGCGAGTCGTTAACCGCTTGAGCCATAGAGTGATTTATGGCCTAGATAGATAACTACTAAAACAGAATCCGGCTTATAGATAAGTCAAATATAATATAAAAACCGCCTTTGAGGCGGTTTTTATTATTTAGTTACAGTTTTTATAACTTCTTCAAATGCTTTTGGCTCATTAACTGCTAATTCTGCTAGCATTTTTCGATCTAACTCAACTTTTGATTGTTTCATTTTTGCAATAAATGTTGAGTATTTTTGATTAAATTGTCGAAGACTGTTGTTTATTCTTGTTATCCACAGACTTCTTAAATTTCGTTTTTTATTTCGTCTATCTCGATAAGAATATTCTAAGGCTCTAATCCTTGCTTGCTTAGCTAATCGAAATGATCTAGTTCGATTATGTTGCATTCCTTTGACGTCTTTTAGAATTTTCTTATGTTTTCTTCTAGCTGTTACGCCTTTTTTAACTCTCATTTTTTCTCCTATAAAACTTTCTTTACGTTTTTAGCAAATTTTCCAGTTACACGACTATTTGATTTGATAACTCGCTTTCGTCGTTTACTTTTTTTGGCTAAAAGGTGATTACTCGAAGCTCTCCTTCTGATTACTTTTCCAGTTGGAGTGATTTTTATTCTTTTAGCTGTACCCTTATGGGTTTTCATTTTCGGCATTATTTACTCCTTATAATTACGCTCAAATTACGACCACTAAATTGAGGTTTTTGATCAATTTTTGTATTATCATCAAACTTATTTAATATTTTTTCCATCATTTGATAACCAAGCTGTTTATGTGCCATCTCTCTTCCTTTAAAAAATATAGAGATTCTCACTTTGTGGCCTTTATCAAGAAACTTTTGGATTTTTTTGAATTTAATATTTAAATCATTGTCGCTAATTTTTAAGCTAAAACGCATTTGTTTCAGTTCGCTAGTTTTTGAGTTTTTACGATTTTTTTGGGATTGTTTCATTTTCTGATATTGAAATTTACCCCAATTGATTATTTTCACTACTGGCGGGTTAGCATTAGGTGATATTTCTACTAAATCTAAATTGCTTTTTTGAGCCATTTTTAAGGCATCATCAATAGATAAGATGCCTAGTTGCTGGCCTTTCTCACCAATAACTCTCACTTGCTTAGCTTTAATTTCTTGATTGATTCGAGTTTGATTTTTTATAAAAATTCCTCATTTAGCTTTTAATATTTATGAGCTTTTGACTCAGAGATATTTTATCAGATTTAATCAGTAATTTCAATAGTAAAATGATTAATTGATGGTTTTGATTTTTGCTCGATATTGAATCGCTTCAGCTATGTGTTTGATTTCAATTTCTGGTGATTGTTCTAAATCAGCTATAGTTCTAGCTACTTTGATGATTTTGAAATAGCTTCTTGAGCTAATGTCTAAATTAGCAGCGGCTTCATCTAAAAATTGTTTTACGTCGGTTGATAGCTTAATCTGTTGTTTTATTTGTTGAGAATTTAAGTTGCTGTTGTAAAAAATATCAGATTGAAAACGTTTTTGTTGTAATTTTTGCGCTTTTATAATATTATTTTTTTCAGTATCATGTTGGTTCTTATTTTGATCAAATTTTGACATCAAATGTTTATGTGGAGTTTTAGTGACATTGATCACTAAATCAATTCGATCTAGTAGCGGTCCAGAAAGCTTTTTCTGATATTTTATTATTTGATTCATGCTACAATTGCATCGATCTGAACCATCACCAAAATAACCACAAGGACATGGGTTCATAGTTGCTACTAACATGAAATCAGCCGGAAAAACTGTGTTACCATTAATTCTATTTATAGAAATCATTTTATCTTCTAAAGGTTGCCTTAGGGCTTCTAGGGTGGATCTTGGATATTCTGGAATTTCGTCTAAGAACAATACTCCTAGATGAGCTAAGCTAATTTCTCCGGGAACTGGGTTTTTACCACCACCGATAATTGATATTTTGCTGGCTGTGTGGTGTGGTGAGCGAAAAGGTCTGTCGGTTATAATTTGTTGATTATTACCATTTGATAAATTGTGCAGTTTAGTAACTATGATTGTTTCTTGGCTGTTTAGTTTAGGAAGTAGATTGATAATGGTTTTGGCTAACATAGTTTTACCAGTTCCGGGCGGTCCGTTGAGAAGAATATTGTGTCTTCCAGCGGTGGCTATAATAATGGCACGTTTGGCTTGCTCTTGGCCATATATATCATCTAATTTTGGTAATTTATTATTAATTTCATAAGTTTGCTTGATAATTGGTTTTTCGTTGATAATTTTAACCTTTTTTAAATGCAAAAATAACTGGTTTAAGTTTTTTACAGGAATTATTTCAATTTTTTGGTCATTAACCAGATCGGCTTGACGATAATTTTGATAAGGAATGTATATTTTGTTGAGTTTATGACGTTTGGCAGTTTCAATTATATTTATAATGCCTTTGATTGGTCTTATTTTTCCATCAAGTGCTAGCTCTCCTACGAAAACACTTTTGGCCGTTTCTTCTTTGAATAATTGCTTTGACGCTTGCAAAATAGATATCGCTATTGGTAAATCAAAATGAGTTCCTTCTTTGGGAATTTCGGCTGGCGCTAAATTAACGATAATCTTTTTTTTCGGATAATCTAAATTTGAATTGATAATTGCTCTTCTAACTCGTTCTTTGGCTTCGTCAATTGATTTGTTAGCCATACCAACTATTTGAAAACCAGGCAATCCTTTTGAAGTGTCAGACTCTACTTCTATCAATTGACCATCAAAACCAATTGGCGTAATTGAAAAAATTTTACTAATCATAAGTACTCTAATTTAATCACTATTTAGCTTTTTTGGCAAATATGGTATAATATAAGTATTGGTCTAGGGGATGAATAGCTTAGACAATCGGACCTTAAGAGTAATTAGCAAGTCGTGTAATTCACGTAAAAAATATTTTAACTGCAACAAAAGTTAAAACAGCATTTGCTAAATTAGCTGACGCTTTTGCGCCAAAATTAGCTTTTGCACCAATTGCTGCTTAATTAAAACAGCGATCGTTAATAATAAATAGCAATCGATTTATTATTAGCGCCAGAATTTAGATTGCTATAGTTTGTAATATAGTAAGTGATTGCAAGCTTGAATTTTTTACTTGCATAGATGATTTATTTTTGTTATTTTTTAAACAATTATCTAAACTTAAAAATAACTAAACTTGTAGAAAATTATTCTTAAATCGTTTGGACCAGGGGGCGGTACCCTGCATCTCCACCAATAAATAAAATTAAATATAGTCTCTAAAATGAGGCTATTTTTTATTGCTATAAACTAATTAAAAGCAAAAGAAAACGACCGTCTGCGAGTTCGGTCGTTTCCAACGGAGTTATAGGATTCTTGTTTGTGTTTGAGTTCTTGTATAAAATATTTATGCAAGAACTATCTCTATAATAATCTATTAAAATGATTATGTCAACAAGTTTTTTGTAAAAAACCAATGTAAAATTTACTACAAAAAATAGTTAATTTGTGGATAAAATAAAAAGAAATTTTGTGTCATAAGAAACTTTTTAAAATATTGAAAATGCTTTTTAAGAAACAGGTTTATTTTCTTTTTATAAATTTAAGACTTTTAAATTTGAGAATTAGTAGTATAACTGGTGCTCATAAGGTGAGGTTGCTGATTTAATTTTTTTATGTTTAATTTAATGTTCTGATAAAATGTTTCAAAATAATTTTTATTTAATTTTAAAAGTTTATTTTATGGCGATTATAAAATGGATTGAAAATAATTAAATTTGTAAATAAAAAAGATTTTAATTATTTTGAAGTACGGTTTTTGGTTTATAAGAAATAAAACATTTTTGTGTAATTTAAAAATATAAAAACACATAATAATGAATGTAAAAATTTGTCAAAAATAGAAAAATATTTTTGAACTTGGCGAAATTTAATTTTCATATTTTTGAATTATTATTTTTTAGATAAAAATTGGTTTATAAAATTTTTGATAATTTTTGTTAAGTTCAATTAATCTTTAAAATAAAATTTGTTTTAATTTTTGGTAAATAGTTTTTTTAGAAGATTTTATTGATTTTATTTTTTAAAAAAATAAAATTATAATTTTAAAAATTAATTGTGAAGATTGAAAAGCTTTTAAAATAAAAAACTAAATTATAAATTAACATAAATAAGATTAATGATTCAGATTTTTGTAATTATAAATTGAAATCAGTAGATAGAAATTAAGTTTTATTGTAAAAATTACAAGAATACAAAATTTTTAAAAATAAATTTCTAAAGAGTAAAAAACTTGTTGTAAAAAATAAAGTAAAAAATAACAACGTTTTTTTATAAAAAAGCATTGACTTATTTTTTTGCTTATGCTATAATTCAAGTAATCTTTTTTGAAAAATAAAAAGTCAATAAAAAACAAAATAGTACATTAAAACGAGTTTATTAAGTTGAGAATCAGCCACAGCAGATAGCTGGTGTGGTTGTGATCAGCTTGATAAGCTGGTTCCGTGGGCTAGGCTAGTCTCCTTACAAAAAAATAAAAAGCCTGGCGCGGGTAGATGAGTCTCACTAAGCATTAACACTCAGTGGGGCGGTCAAGTTCCCAGAGTGAAAGATGTAAGTTCCTGATCTATAATAATTCAAACAGCGTCAGATGCAACTACAAAGTAGCTCTGGGATAATTTTTATCTTAATCATTTTGTAGTATAATAAATAATGTGATAAATCAAGCGAAAACCATAACTGTTAATTTAATAATTGGTTTTGGAACAATTATTTTGTTGACGCTAATTATTAATTTAACAGACCCTAACGATATTAGTCCATTTGGATTATTATCGATATTTTTATTAATATATTTATTAATATCGTGTTGGCTTATTTTATTTTTTTTGCTATTTAAGAATATAATAAAATCTTTGATCGAGATTAAAACGAGAAACAAGGCACATGGGGTTAGCATCAAACACATTTTGTATTCTTTTTGCATCGCTTTTTTACCTGTTTATATTATTGCTATACAATCAATTAGAAAAGTGGAATTGTATGAGATTATATTAGTAATTATTTTGATTTTATTATCAATTTTTTACATTAAAAAGACCTAGGATATGGTATAATTATTTTTATGGAACAACAAGAAAATTTTCCTATTTCAGCAGAAAAAAAACCAGAGAATTTTTCGGGAGAAGTTTTTAATGATAGATTTGAGCAAACAACAAATTCTAATCAGGAAAAAGAGCCGGTTATAAATGGCATGCCTGTTTTCTCAAAGCCTGTTAATAATAGCAATAGCCAGATTGATGATAAAAAAAATAACCCTGCTTCTGAAGATAAGGAAATTGTTGAAAAAGTTGAATCCGAATGGATAGAGACATCTAAAAAAATTATTGATAATAATTCAATTAGTCCTTCCAGCAAACAAGAATTATATAAAAAAGTCAGTGCTGATTATAAAAAAGCTAAGTATGGCTACGGAAAGTGAGTATTAAATGGGTGGGTTGATTTTGTTAATTTATGCACTATTCTCAATATTCTTATTGGGACTCATTATATTTATCAGTTGGATTTTTTATCGTAATATTGTAAGAGACGCTAAAAACCATGAAAGAGGTCTTAAGATGGTGTCTTTGCACATAAATTTGCCACCAAGTAGTACTGATATAGAATCAGAGCGCAGCGGAAAAGACCAACGAGATTTAACTGATGAGATATTATCCCAAGCTGAAGTGATGTATAATATTCTCTCTTCTACAATTTATAGAGGAGTGGAATCAAAAATCTATGGCCAACGTCACTTATCTTTTGAAATAATATCAAAAAACGGTCTAATTTATTACTATGCAGTAGTTCCTTTGCCTTTAATCGATATTGTTAAGCAAGCTATAACAACTGCTTATCCAGCTGCTAGGATAGAGGACTCAGAAAGTAAAAACATATTCGATAATGAACTCAAATCAAATAATGTTATAGGCGGTGAGTTTAGTTTGAAAATAGATTATGCCTATCCCATTTCAACTTATCAAGAATCAAAAAAAGACGTCTCTAGATCTTTATTAAATGCTTTGAGCAAGGCAAAAGACAAAGATGGTGTTGCAATACAATTATTAATTAGACCGACTGATAACAATTGGTCAAAAAACGCTTTGTCAACTGCTAAAAAATACAAGGAAGAGAAAACTAGTGGTAAGAAAACTACTTTTTCTTGGAATTTTGGTGATATTTTTGAAGCTTTATGGAAACCACCAGAGATTTCAGAAAAGAGTGAAAAAGAAGAGAAAAGCCTTAGCTCGGTTGACCAAGACAAAATTAAGGCAATTGAAAATAAGGCTAGCCATGCTGGTTTTGAAACTTTGATTAGAGTTTTGGTTTGTAGTGATAATAAGATAAAAGCTGAATCTATTTTACAAAACACTATAGCTTCTTTTGGTTTGTTTGATTCACCAAATTTGAATGGCTTTAAGTTTAGTAAAACAAAGAATTCCGATAGCTTGATATCTGCTTATATTATGCGGCTTTTTCCTCAACAAATTAACCGAAATATTTTAAACAGCATTGAGCTTGCAACTATTTTTCATTTACCAAGCCAAAAAGATATTCCAACTTCTCAAATCAAACGACTTTCTTTAAAACAAGTTGATGGTCCGACCGATATAGTCGATGAAGGTCTACTTTTGGGCTATAATGAGTTTAGAGGCAACAAAAAACCAATTCGTTTGAGTGTTAAAGATCGACGAAGGCACACTTACTTTATTGGTCAGACTGGTACAGGTAAGTCTGTTTTGCTTGAAAACTTAGCTTATCAAGATATTATGGATGGAAAAGGTTTTGCTTTTATTGATCCTCACGGAGATTCGGTTGAAAAATTGATAGGTATGATCCCTAAAGAACGAGTTAATGATGTGATATATTTTAATCCAAGTGATTTGGAAAACCCAGTAGGCCTTAATTTGTTTGAGTTTGAAACTGATGATCAACGAGATTTTCTTATTCAAGAAGGCATCCAAATGCTTTATTCATTATACGATCCGGGACATACTGGCATTATTGGTCCTAGATTTGAGCATTGGTTCCGTAATGCAGCCTTAGCGTTGATGGCGGACCCAAATGGTTCTACATTTATTGATATACCACAAATGTTTAATGATCAATCTTTCGCTGATTATAAATTGCAATTTGTTAAAGATCAGACTGTCATAGACTTCTGGAAAAAGGAAATGGCTATTATGCCAGAATCGGCTAAAGGTGAAATTTTAGGCTGGTTTGCTTCTAAGTTTGGAGCTTTTTTGTCGAATGAAATGATGCGGAATATTATCGGTCAAACAAAATCAGGCTTTAATATGCGAGAAATAATGGATAATAATAAGATTTTGTTGGTTAATTTGTCAAAAGGCAAAACAGGTGAATTGAATTCATCCTTATTAGGAATGATGTTTATTATGAAATTTCAAGTTGCAGCTATGGGTAGGGCTGATACGCCAGAGGAATCTCGAAAAGATTTTTGTTTGTATGTTGACGAGTTTCAGAATTTTGCCACTGATAGCTTTGAATCAATTCTCTCGGAAGCACGTAAATATCGTTTGAATATAATTATTGCGAATCAGTTCATGACTCAATTAACGGATAAAATTAGAGAAGCGATTATTGGTAACGTTGGTACTATTATATCTGGTAGGATTGGTATAACTGACGCTGAGATATTGGAAAAGAGATTTTTACCGACTTTTAATGCTGAGGATTTGTCTCGTTTACCTAATTATCAAACTATTACTACTGTTATGATTAATAATACACCTTCTGATCCGTTTAGTATGAATTTAATTCCTTCGGTTGGCACATCAAGAGATGAAATTAGAGATGCTATGAAACAATTATCGGCTACTAAATATGGACAAAATCGACAAGTTGTTAGTCAAGAAATATACAAAAGACTATCGGTTGGTGATCAAATGAGGTCAAAACGAGCGACTGCTCTTGGTTTGAATAAAACTAACGAAACATTAGATAAAGCTAAATCTAAGAGTTTTCTAGATCAATGGTTGGAAAAACGTAAAGAATTACAAAGTAAAAAAAATAATGCGGAGTTTAATTCTGAAGAAGATAAAACTAAAACCAAATTAAAAGTAATAACTGATAATAAAAATAGTCAAGAAGCTAATCAATTATCAACTGACAAAAAAATAGATAAAAACTCTAAGTATGATTCGGTTGTTAAGATTAAATAGATTTATTAGTTTTAATTAGGTCAAATAAGATGCCAATAATTATAGAAAATGGCATAATGATAGTTAGTAAAATAAAATTAATTTCATTGAATGTTAGATAGCAGCCAATTTCCAATAAGAAAAAAGAAAGTACAAATCCATTGACAAAAGAAGATCTGATAAGTCCATTAGTTAAGCTGCTAATTAAAGTCATTGTATTGGAATGAATGAATTTACTTAATGTGGCAAAAAAACTTGATGAATTTTTGTAAACATTATCCATAACTTTAAAATAACCATGTTTCATTAATATTGGTTGCAATTCTTTAATTTGATTATTTTCTTTGTCTTCTAAGGCTTGTAGAGCTTTAAAGCCTATCATCCTGTCTATGGTTTTTGGTTCAGCTTTATTTTTTGTCATAGAATACCTTTGTTAATGTTTTGCCTAATGGTTTTAATTTCTTTTTTAATAATAAATAATCTTACTAGTAAACAAATTTTTATAATCAAAGACACGATTGATATTATTAATGCCCAATAAATTAGGTTAGTCAAAAATGTTTTGTCAACAATAGTTTTTGATTTTAAAAACATTCTCATTTGTTTTTCTAGTTTGCAATTAATAGGCAGGGAGACTCTGTCATTTAAAACAGCTAATTCCATTTTACAATCATATGATGTTGGTATGTTAGAGTTAATCTTTTTGTTTGAGTAATTTGTTTTAATTTTAAAGCTTAGTGGGATTTCTATCGACTGCTCATTTTCTAGCTTTGATAAATCAATATCAAAAGAATTATGATTCATTTCAGGCCCATAGGTTAAATTTGAATATTCTAAAACATCATCTAAGTTGATAGTTAGAGTATTAATTTTTTTGTTTAAATTTTGGGCTGGCCAATCAGTTTTTTTGTTGATTTTAATTATAAAATCAAAAGAACCATTTTCATCTATTGTATTTTTATCAACATTAATATTTGCAGATAAATAATTTATTAAATCCAATCTTTTATTTTTTACAACGTTGTAATTATTAACAATAATATTCCCATTACTTAAAATATATATAAAATTATTTTTACTATCGATTTTAATAATTTTGCCATAATAATTTGGCAATGCTTTTTTAGCAAAAAGCATATAGTTGTTTATGTATAATATTTTATGTTTTTTGTCTAAATTATTGAGACTTATTTCATAATAGTTGTTTTTAGTTTTTAAATTATTAATTAGTTTAATGGATTTTATTTCTTCAATACCTATTTTTTTAAGAAACTTAACATCATTTTCGTCATAAGACAGAATGTTTTTGATGATTTTGTGATTAAGAGAATTTTCTGTTGATGATAGATTTAAATTATAGTTTCTATTAATTTTGTTTTGGCTATGATCTATTAATGAAAGTAAAGATAAATTAAGGATAAATAATGATAAAAAGATTACTGCCCATTTTGTTTGCTTGATTTTTTTTGCGTTTTGTCGATTATATTCGCTTAATAAAAAAACCATATTAGGGCTATAATTAATATTAGCGATGATTTTTTTGAATTTCATTTGTTTTAATCCTTATGTTTATGTTATCATATTAACGATTAAAATATCAATAGCGAATTATTTTGAAAAAAATCAAAAATGTTTTATAATTGATAAGGATTAAATAAAATAAGTGAGGAAGAATGACTAAAAAGACAGATAAGTCTTATGATAGCTCTCAAATTCAAGTTTTGGAAGGATTAGAGGCGGTTCGTAAGCGTCCGGGTATGTATATTGGTTCGACAGGCTATGAAGGCGTCCACCATTTGATTAAGGAAATAGCAGATAACTCAATTGATGAGGCTATTGCCGGCTTTGCTAGTGAGGTAAAAATAATTTTGCTTAAAGACGGTGGGGCAAGAATAATTGATAATGGTCGTGGTATCCCAGTTGATAAGCATCCTAAGACTGGTAAAAGTACTCTAGAAACTGTTCTAACAGTCTTGCACGCTGGTGGTAAATTCGGTGGGGGCGGTTATAAAGTTTCTTCTGGTTTGCATGGTGTTGGATCAAGTGTAGTTAATGCTTTGTCAACCAAATTAGAAGCAGTAGTTTA
>PDWI01010597.1_pt1 | contig 10290 bp, 11 predicted proteins | sample 1430891 | NCBI WGS metagenome assembly PDWI01 (sample SAMN01162508, study PRJNA174530) | Oral metagenome, whole genome shotgun sequencing project. | biome: Marine environment; feature: Marine mammal; material: Swab sample of the gingival sulcus; isolation source: swab sample of gingival sulcus... | reverse complement strand
TCAAATATGACAAATCAACTAGATAGTGAGTTGGGAAAGTTTAAGGTTTAAAGATAAAAAAACCAAATGCCAAGTAGGAAGTGCTTGGTGTTTGGTTTTTTTGTGAATTTTATTTTATAGGTTTTTACATGTAAGTTTTCACATGTATCCTAAGGAGTTTAAAAACTATTTCATCCCATCTCTATTTTAGCCACATTTGACTTAACACTTAAAACTTTTACTCTATCACCATTTTTTACATGTAAATCTTTTGGTTCATACTCCCATAAAGTACCTTTATAAAAAAGCATTCCTTCTTTTATAACACCTTCTCCTGCTTCGTTTAAAAAGTCATCTTTTATCTCTTTTTCTGGAGTTTTTAGTATTTTTTTTATGAAATTTTTAAGCAATAAAAGAAGTATCAAAGAGATAGTAAGAGCTAGTGAAATTTGGTAAAGTCCATTTGAGAAAGGAAAGAAGTATTGAATTGCTCCAACGATGAAAAATCCAACCCCAAACCACAATATATAAAATGTTCCAACAAGCATCTCAAGACCTATCAAAACAACGCCAATACCCATTAAAATTGAAGTAGAGAGGGGTTGAAATTCTAACATGTTAATCCTTTTTTGAACTTAAAAATTCTTTAAAAATAGAAAGCGAACCGATAAGCTCACTAGTTTCATAAGGCACAACTACTTTATCGCTACTTTTGTTTTTAGCTAGTTCATTAAAGGCTTTTATCCTATCTTTTGCCAGTAAAAATTCAGCAGCTTTTGCGTTATTTGACATAGCTGTATTGATCATCTCCATAGCTCTTTTTTGACCTTCTGCAACTACCTCTTGTTCATATTTTTTCGCATCCGCCATTCTCTCTATCGCTTCAGCTTCAAGAACTTTTTCTTGTTTTCTAGCCTCTGCACTTCGTATTAAAGCCTCTTTATCTGCCATAGCTTTAAGCTCTATGGCTCTTTTTTCACGCTCTGCTTTCATCTGCATATTCATAGCTTCTTCGATGGTAGCTGGAACAGATATCTCACTTACCTCAACTCTCATTATCTTGATACCCCAGTTATTTGCGGCACTTCCAAGCTCGTGTTGAAGTCTTGCATTTAATTTATCCCTTGAAGAGAGTGTGTCATCAAGCACCATACCACCTATCTCACCACGAAGGGTTGTCATGGCTAGATTTGTGATAGCTCTTTCATAATTTACAACATTATATGTTGCATCTCTTCCATCTTCAACTTTAATATACACTATACCGTCTATTGTGATATTTACGTTATCTTTTGTTATAACTGATTGACTTGGTATATCGATAAGTCCTTCTCTGACTGTAAGTTTTGAACGAACTTGATCGATAATTGGTATAATAACATGAAATCCCCCATGTAAAGTTTTATGAAATTTTCCCAATCTCTCAATCACCCATACATCAGACTGAGATACTACCTTAACTCCCAACACTATCATAATGATAACAAAAATTACAACCGCACCTAGCAAAAATGAAACATCAAATTCTAACATGTAAAATCCTTTATATTTTTTATAAATTATAGCATAATTTATCGTTTTAATCTAAAATTTTGTGAAATTATCACTCCAATAAATATGAGAATAGTTGCTAAAATTTGATAAAAGTTTAACCTCTCATCCAATATAACAAAAGCAAGCAAAAGTGTAAAAGCTGGTATCAAATTTATAAAAGCACTCACTTTTGAAGCTGGAGCTAGTGTTAAAGCATAGTTAAAAAATCCATATCCGCCCATAGTAACTACAACGCCTAGATAAAGCACAGCTAAAAAACTTTTCATATCTATGATAAATCCCACACTTTGCCACTCATACAAAGCAAGTGGTAAGAAAAATACCACTCCGCCAAAGGCTTGAAAAGCTGTCAAAACTATAGCTGAAAATTTTTTGCTTAAGTGTTTTAAGCTGATAGCATAACCAGCCCCACAAGCCATAGCGAGGGCTTCAAGAAAATTTCCTAAAACAGGGTTTGGAGCATAATCTTGCACATCTGCGCTAAGGCTTAACCAAAGAGCGCCTATCATAGCAAGCACCATACCAAATATCAAGTTTTTACTAATATCTTCTTTTAAAAACATCCAAGCCCCAATGGCTGTTAAAAGTGGCATAGTTGAAGCTATAACTCCAGCTTGTGAAGCAGAAGTGTATTCAAGTGCTTTAACCTCAAATAAAAAATAAAGACCTGGTTCACAAATAACCAAAAAAAGAATATATTTTAAGTCAATTTTTGTAATGTTAAGATTAAAAAACTTTTTATAAAAAAATCCAAACAAAACCGTAGCTATGAGCATCCTAAAAAATATAACACTCATTGGATGCATACTTGAAAGGGCGATTTTTAAACCCACAAACGAACTAGCCCATATCAAACAAGCTAAAAATGCACATGTAATTCCTAAAAGATATCTATTTTGCATTTAAACTCTTTAAAACCTCTAGTAACTCCTTTGCGTAAACTGAAGCGCCTTGGATAACTTGGGATTGATCCATATTTATCAGCGAATTTTCACTTGGTATGTTATTTTGAAGTATGTAAAATTGCGAGCATGTTTTAAAAAACTCCACCTCATTCATACTCAAAAAACTCTTTAATACTTTTTTGGGTAAATTTTTTGGTTTTAACTGGGAAAGATTGTTGATATTTGCTAAATACTCTTGTATATTTTTATCCAAATTTTATCCTTAATTTTTGCGGTATTTTAGCGCTTTTTTATTAAAAAGTAAACTGATTTTAAAACACCAATCAAAAATCTAAAAATTTATGCTATTTTTTCATATTTTATCTATCATTTTTTACATGTATATATCTATTAAGATAACTATTCTCTTTTATCGTTTGTAACCCTATAAAGAAATGAAAACACTTCAGCGACCGCTTTATAGAGATTTGGCGGTATCTCTTTGTCTATATCCACTTTAGATAAAAGCTCAACCAAATCCTCATCTTTTTTTATAGGTATATCATTTTCGGTGGCAAGTTTGATGATATTTTGAGCAACCTTACCCTTTCCTTTACCAACAACTTTAGGTGCATTATCTTTTTTACTATCATACCTAAGAGCAACCGCTTTTTTATCAATCAAATCAAATCCTCACATTCATACTATATTGATTATGGGCATTTTTTTCGTATGCACTTGTTGGCTCATATGGTTTTACATTTACATGTAAAGGAAGAAGCCCTACTTTATTTAATGCTTTTTTAAGTTCTAAAATATTCTCATCTAGCTTATCTTTTAAAGATTGCATCTGAGCTGAAAGGTTTATACTAATGTAGCTATCATTTGTCAGCATTATCATTACATTAACCTTTCCATAAACTTTTAAATCCAAATCAATCTGACAGAAAAAACTCTCATCTTTTCCACTTTTAAAAGAGATGCTTCCCTCTTTTAACCCCTCCCAAATATAGGGCACATAAGTATTTATACTATTGTTAGCAAATGATATAAACTGATTTGTTTCAATGTTTGTTAAAATTTTATTTGACATATTGCTTATCTCTTTTGTGGGGCTCTCTTTTAATTTCATCAAAGTCTGCTTTATATCACTTTCTATCTCTTGCTTGCTAAATTTACTCTGCTCATGGGGCAAATTTGAGATATGTTTATCTATGGTTTTTATACTGTTTTTTAGTATTTTTTTACCCTCATTTAGCTCAAAACTTCCTTTTTGTTCAAGCTCGATACCCTGTTTTATCCTTGAAGTTAAAACTTTGATTTTCTCTTCTATGTTGAGATTTTCTGGTATTGCTTTTATATTTAAACTAGGAGTTTTTGTGGTTGCCACTTGTACACTTTGTTCATAAATTTTTACTAAATTTTCTATCTCTTTGATGATAGTTTTTGCCTCTTGAACATTAGAGCTTGGAAGTTTTGATGTTTTTTCTTGGATATTTTGTTTTATATCTTCAAGAACTAATTTTATCTCTTTTGCTACCTTTACAAGCGGTCTTTTTTCGCTCTCAATATCTCTCGTAACTACAGTTGGATTTTGTGTTATCTCATTTTTTTGTACAGTAGTTTGAACCTCTTTTATAACATTGACTGCATTATCTTTATTTTGCATGTTCATATTTACAGTCTGTTTTACATGTAGATCTTTATATTGCGTATCTGGATTGTTTTTAATCTTTACATTATCATCTTGTGTTGGTAGTTTTATTTGTACCGATGGCTTTAAAGGTTCGTTTTTTTCTTGAATTTTAAGTTTTATGTCTTGTGGATTTTGTGTATTTTTTGGATTTTCTATTTTAGTTTCAACTTTTGCATCTGTTTTCAAAACCTCTTTTATAGGCTCTTTGATATCTGATTTAATCTGGGGTTTTGCTTCTGGATTTTTGACCTTAACTTCACTGTTTTTCATCTCTAATTTTTCAGATATCTGCTCAAGTTTGTGTATAATTTTAAAACCTGCTTCATTAGCTTTTGAAATTTTAGGCAAATCTTTTAAAGCTTCTACTATATTTACTCTTATCTCTTTTATATCTTGCTTAAAAACCTCTTTCTTTTGCAATACATTAGATATATTTTTAACTAAATTTTTTATCTTTTTTTCACTTAAATTTTGAGGTAATATTTGATGTTTTTGCTCCTGTGGTTTTTGCAAATTTTTTTCATCTATGAGCTGCTTTAATGCTTCTTTGATGGGCATGGGAAGCTTAGGCTCTTTCACAAAAGAGGAAATTTTACTCTCAAACCCAACACCAGAAAGTTTTACTTGAGATTTTAAATTTTTTGCATCAACATTAGATATATGCTTTGCAAAATCCTCCAAAGGCTTTACGAACTTGGAAAGTTTTGGCTCTTTTTGCACAAGTTTTACCAACTCTTTAATATTAGAAACTATAGGTTCATTTGGTTTAAATATGGGATTTTTTTGGATTTGAAGCAAAGCTTGCGGTTTTGTTATCTCATTTTTACTAACCAAGCTAAAAAGTTTGTCTAGTGCTTTTGTGGCAGTTTGAAGATTTTTTACATCTATATTTTTTTCTTGAATATCTCTAGCAATTACATCCTTAGACAAATTTTCTATGCTTTTGGTATCAGATTTTATATCTAAAACAGAAGATTTGATCAGCTCTTTAGCCTGCTTTGGATTCTCTTTTATAGCATTAATAAGTGCTTGATTTAAAACTTGCATAAAGACCCTTGAGATTTTTTATGTACAATCGGATATTTTAGCATAAAATTAAGCTATTATATTTTTACATGTAAATTAAAAAATTTTTAACATATATTAATATATAGATAGATATAATTCTTATCAAAATTTAATACAAGGATTTATATGCGTTATTTTAATATTTCCTTAATTATTCTTATTTTTTTTACACTAAATTTACATGCAAATACCCCTTTTACTAAAATGGCATCAAACGAACCGGAACTAACACAAAAGGGTGAAAGTAAACATTGGTGCAATATATGCGGAATGAGCTTAAAAAAGTTTTATAAAACATCACATGCATCGCACAAAAAAAACGGACAACCCACTCAGTATTGTTCTTTGCGCTGTTTAGCACATGCGCACAATATTGAAGGAGTAGATATAAATAATGCAAAAGTAGTTGATGTGGTAAGCGAAAAACTAATACCAGCAAAAGACGCGTTTTACGTGGTTGGGAGTAAAGTTTTAGGCACTATGAGCAAAACTAGCAAACTAGCATTTAAAGACAAAAAAGATGCTTTAGAGTTTGTAAAAAATATGGGTGGAGAAGTTGTAGATTTTAAAAAAGCTTACAAGTTAGCTCAAAATTCCCTTCAAAAAGATATAGCAATAACCAAGAAGAAACGCTCAAAGATGATGCATCCTATGGGCAAAAAACTTTTAGCTTATAAGTGTGATTTAAAAGAGATTAAATTAAAAGATTTTAAATATATAAATGAGTTAAAACCCATCATAAAAAAAAGATGTAAAAATTTGAAAGAGAAACAAGCTCAAGCTGTCGCTTTATATCTTTGGGAAGTAAAACGTATAGAAAAAAAAGAAACTAAAGCAAATATCATAGTTAAAAAAGATGAAAAGTGTCCAGTTTGCGGTATGTTTGTTGCAAAATTTCCGCGCTGGGTTGCACAAATAGTATATAAAAACTCACATGTATCATTTGATGGCGTGAAAGATATGTTAAAATATCTAAAAAATCCAAAAAAATATCATATAAAACCAAATTACAACATACTAGTGACTGATTACTATACACAAAATGCAATAGATGGTAAAAAAGCATATTATGTAATTAGAAGTGATGTTTTAGGACCTATGGGTCACGAACTAATACCATTTAAAAATCTCAAAGATGCAAAAACATTTTTAAAAGATCATAAGGGTGAAAAAATTATAAAACTAGACGAAGTAACAAGTTCTATGTTGTGTGCTCTTGATGGGGAAGTATGTGAGTAAATTTGTTATATTTTTAAGTGGATTATTTGCTATTGTAGTATCTTTGTTGTTCTATCTAAACAACTCTAAAAAGTCACTTTTACCCTTGGTTGAATTTATAAACTATACCCACTTAACAAGTCCAGCTTTTTATCAAAATAGCCCCTATTTAAGACACAGAGACCTAAACAATGCTAGTGAAATATTTGCTTCTCACCCTGCTTTAAGAGAGAGTGGCTTTGGGTCATTTACACTAAAAGCACCCATAAAATGAAGACTATTTTTGATTACTCATTAAAATCCATAAAACGCCACGGAAGCAAGAATATATCTATTGCGGTGATTTTCACCATGCTTGTTTGGCTCTTATCTTCGGTTATATTTATCACAAATTCTATAAAAGAAGAGCTTTTACAAACCGCTTCTGCCACACCTCATATTTTGATAAACAAACAAGTAGCTGGACGATATCTACATGTAAATGAAAATGACATAGACCCACTTTGGGAAATAGCTGGAGTAACATACGTTAAAGGACGAGTTTGGGGACAATACTTCTTAGAGTTTAAAAATGTTTTTATAACACTTTTTGGGATAACCCCTTACGAGGAAACATACAATAAACATATAACTAAAATAGTAGATAATATTTTAGATGAAAATATCGAAAAACCAGCTTTTCTTTCACAAAACATGTATGAACTTCTAAAACCATATAGAACCAGTAAAGATATGATAAACTTTGAAAGATTTGATGGAGGATTTGAAGAGGTTAGGGTTGCTGGAAAATTTAAAATACAAAGCGAACTCTTTAGCAATGATGTTATTTTGATGCCAACTTCAAGCGTAAGAGATATATTTGGTATAAAAAAGGGAGATTTTACAGATATTATCATTAAGGTTTCAAATCCGCTTGAGGTAAATTTTATAGCTGCAAAAATAATGCACAAATATCCTCATTTAAAAGTGACTACAAAAGATGAGATTTTAAAAGATTTTAAACTCCTTTACCAATACAAAAGCGGATGGTTTTTACTGCTTTTTATTGTCTGTTTTGTAACATTTGCTATCATTCTATACGATAAAGCAAGTGGCATAAGAAGTGAAGAAAAAAGAGAAATAGGCATACTAAAAGCTTTAGGATGGGAGATAAATCACATCATATACTACAAACTTTTTGAAAGTGTCGTTATCTCAATGTTCTCCTTTTTTATCGGATTAGCCCTAGCATTGGTTTATGTTTATATTTTTCAAGCACCGTTATTAAAATACGTTTTTATAGGATATAGCGAATTAAAACAGAGTTTTAGTTTGGTATTTAAGTTTAGTTTTCAAGAGTTTTCGCTACTTTTTTTCACAACCGTTCCTTTATATGTGGCAGCTTCAATCATACCGTCTTGGAAAGTTGCAGTAGATGACACAGCGGAGATGATACGATGATAAAAGTTTCACATGTAACAAAGATTTTTAATGAAAATTCACCGCAAGAGTTTTGTGCTTTAAAAGATATAGATTTTGAGATAAAAAAAGGTGAAATTTCACTTATAAGTGGAGTTAGCGGAAGTGGGAAAAGTACGCTTTTGAGTTTAATTGCGGGATTAAGCAAACCAACAAAAGGTGAGATTATCATCGACAATACCAGCATTTCAAAACTTTCTGAAAATTTCGCAAGTAGATTTAGAAGAAAAAATATAGGTCTTATATTTCAAAATTTTAATCTTATCCCTACCCTTTGCGTTAAAGACAATATTTTACTGCCAACTCTTATCGACAAAGAAGATGTAAAAGAGAAAATGAATAAACTGCTAAACACTTTTCAAATGAGCGAAAAAAAATATGAATTAGCAAAAAATCTCTCAGGTGGTGAAGCTCAAAGAGTTGCCATAATCCGCTCACTTATAAACTCTCCAAAGCTGATACTTGCTGATGAACCAACAGCAAATTTGGATAAAAAACTAAGTTTAAAACTGCTTGAATACCTAGGCTTGATAAACTCTCTTGGTCATACGATTCTTATAGCCACCCATGACCCTATATTTTACTCATGGGACAAAATAACAAGCGAATATAAGTTAAACTGATGCTTTTTCTATCTCCATATCTTTTAAGTATATATATCGTTGAAGCCATTATCTTAACTCTTAGTTTCATAGGTCTTTTTTGGGCGATTAAGATAAGTCTTGATTTTGATATCAACAACACCACAAGTTACCAATATTCACTAGCTTCGAGGAGTTACCTTGTTGCTGTTATTATTATGTTTATATTAATCGTAAAATTGCCTATATTTTTGTATTTTATATGGACGATGAATACTCTTTCAGACATAGTTCCAGGTGCTATGTGTAGCGCTGGCATAGTAAGCGCAAGTAAATATGGAACTATCATGCTTGGCTTAAAAATAGTCAATCTTTTCTTTCTTTTAGGGTGGATTTTGCTAAATCGATATGACTTAAATAGCCCATTATCAACATATACAAAGCTTAAATTTACCCTCTACCAGCCTCTTTTTTTTCTGCTGGTTTGTGAATTTATACTACAGCTTACACACTTTTCACAAATCTCTATTAAAACTCCGGTCGCATGCTGTAGTGTTATATTTTCACAAAATAGCATAAATTCATTACCATTTTTTCAACAGCACTGGTTTATCTTGGGTCTATTTTTTACAACTTTAGCTTTTTATTGTATAAGTGGATTTTTTAAAAGGACGATTATATTTTTCACAAGTAGTATCGCTTTTGCTTTAAGTGCTATTTATGCTGTGATTAGATTTTTCTCTCCATATATATATGAACTTCCAACTCATCTATGTCCATTTTGTATGCTTCAAAAAGAGTATTATTATATAGGTTATGTTATTTACGTTTTACTATTTTTAGGTGTGCTTTTTCCATGGTTTGGACTTATTTCAACAATGCTAAAAAGACCAACTTCATCTTATGTATATAAATTTGGTATCATATCAAACTTAATTTTATCTTTTATTTTACTTCTTTATCCACTTATATATTTTATTAAAAATGGAGTTTGGCTCTAACTAATCACATTTTTTGATTTTTTTACTCTCCATAAAAACAATAGGCTTATAACTTAAAACTTTAGGAATTGTAGCAAATACTGCTGGAGAACTTACCCCTTCACTTGTACAATTTTCTCCAAAAAATGTGCTTTTAATTTCCACTTGCACATGATCTCTTTTTTGTAACACCCTTGTTATCTCTATATTTTTTCTAGCATCTAAAAACTCTCCTAAAGTTGCGTAAATAACTATATTTTCAGCAAAATTTACACTTGGTTTACTTTGAGAATTAATAAGAGAATTAAACTTACTTTGAGTTTTTACAACTTGAAATACCTTGTTTTTACTAGTGCCAGATTTTAAATCATCAAAAACCATAAATCTAACATCTTTTAAGCTATCACCTTGTTTTTCACAGCTATTACCAGTATTTACATGTAGATAATTTTCTTCAAAGATTAACTCATCTCCACCACTTTTAGGTTTTAGATATTTTACTAAAGTATAAGGATAAGTCATAGCACTATCAACACTACAATTATGACTTTTAAGACTATCTTTTATAAAAACGGTAGTCTGACTTTTCTTTTTTTTGATATCTTCAACTTTTACACTGTAACCTCCTGAGGTTTGTTCACCCATAAAGATAGCTAAAACTTGATATTTTGAAAAATCAACACTAATAGCTTCCTTTCCTAAAACCTTATCCATTATATAATCAAAATCTTGCTGATTTTTAATAACTTCGATACTCTTTGTACGCTTATAAAGTAAAGCATTTTGTCTATCGGCAGATGTTCCACTTTGAAGCTCTTCAAACTCTAGTTTCTTTCCACGATCTTTTGCATACTCTCCGCAAGAAACCAACA
>PDWI01010596.1_pt1 | contig 10291 bp, 7 predicted proteins | sample 1430891 | NCBI WGS metagenome assembly PDWI01 (sample SAMN01162508, study PRJNA174530) | Oral metagenome, whole genome shotgun sequencing project. | biome: Marine environment; feature: Marine mammal; material: Swab sample of the gingival sulcus; isolation source: swab sample of gingival sulcus... | reverse complement strand
ACTAAAGGAGGGGGAACAAGAAGCATTTCAGGATAAATCATCGGGGATTTTGGCATTCATTTAGGGAGCTCAGCCCCAGCGGAAGGGTTCTCCGCAGTTGATACCAAGGACTTCTGCTCCCCGGAGACAGCTTTCTTTCACCATCTGTTCAATGCTTGAGGGTCTGGCGTAGAAGGCGGGCAGGGGGGGCATTATGATTGCTCCCGCATGGCTGACTTTCAGCATGTTTTCCAGGTGAATGGCAGAAAGGGGCGTTTCTCTACACATCAGAACCAGGGGCCGCCTTTCTTTGAGGCAGACATCTGCGGCCCGTTCAATCAGGCAGGAGGATATACCAGCGGCAATGCGTCCTAAAGTTCCCATGCTGCAAGGGGCTATGATCATGCCCCTTGAAGCCGCTGAGCCGCTGGCTACGGGGGAAGTAAAGTCGTCCTGCTCCCAGAGCTTCAGGCAGCCTTGTGTATGCTCGGCAGCCAGTTCCTTGAACCATAGGGAGGATTCCTTATCCGTTTCATCCAGAATGACCCGGCGGGCTGCAGGAGAGCAAAGCAGATGCAGGGTCAGACCCTTTTGCAAAAAGAGGCGGGCCAGGGTCAGGCCGTAGAGGGCTCCGCTTGCTCCTGTGATGGCCAGTGTTACAGAGCCGCCCCGGGTTTTGTCAGCCCTTCTCTTTTCCATAAAGTCCTCCTGAAATCATCATCCTTAAATCTTGAAATAAATATCCAATACTGTAAAGAAGAGAAACACCGGAGACAGCAGCTGGTTTAGATGGTAGGCCGCCAGAGGAATTTTTTTAATGCTCCCTTTACGGGCAATAATCTGTTCCATCCCCAGAAGTACCGCGGAAAAGGCGAGGCCTGTAAAGAACCAGAAGCCCAGAGGATAGAAGGCTGCGGTTAATCCCCAGAAAAAAAGGGCACCCAGATGAGACAGGCCCGAAAGGGCGAGGGCTCCGGGCTTTCCAAAACGGGCAGGTATGGAGTGAAGCCCCACCTTTCTGTCATGGTCTATGTCTTGAATGGCGTAAATGATATCAAAGCCGGCGAACCACAGAATGGTTCCTGCAGTAAGGGGAAAGAAACGCAGTTCAAAACGGCCGGCCATGGCCAGAAAGCTGCCCATTACGGCCATGGAACAGCATAGGCCCAGCCAATAGTGGCACAGCCAGGTAACGCGTTTTGTGTAGGAATAAAGGGCTATGAGCAGAGCGGCGACAGGGCTTAAGAAGAGGCATAGAGGGTTCAGCATCCAGGCGGCGGTAAGAAAGAGCAGGCCGCAGAGGGCGGTAAAGAGCCACAGCTGCCGGGAAGTTACTTTTCCCGCGGGCAGGTCCCTTTGGGCGGTGCGGGGATTGGCGGCATCAATGTCTCTGTCAATGAGGCGGTTCAGGGCATTGGCGGCATTCCGTGCTCCAAAGACTGCCAGGATAATCCACAGGACTTTCATGAGGGGGGGATGGCCCCGGCTTTCCAGCAGAAAGGCCGCGGCTGCAAAGGGCAGGGAAAAAATGGTGTGCTCTATCATTACTGCCCGGCCTACTCCCCGGGTTTGCTGCAGCAGTTTTCCGGGCTTAATCAAGGCCGTATTCCTTCCATCGTTTTTCCACCATATCCTTTATTTCTTTGGTCATGACAATATCTTCGGGCCAGGCTCTGGTGTGCCCGTCCATGGGGCCTTTTCTTGTGGCATCAATGCCCAAACGGGTGCCGAAGCGCGGTCTGGGGGAGGCGTGGTCAAGGGCATCCAGGGGACCCTGGCTCATAATCAAGTCCCGCCCGGCATCAATGTTGTTAAAAACCTTCCACATGACCTTGCTTAAGTCCTGAACATCTACATCGTAATCTACAACAATAATCATCTTTGTGTACATCATCTGGCCCAGTCCCCAAAGGCTGTTCAGCAGTTTATGAACATGGCCGGCGTAGCGTTTTTTGATGGACAGGATGGCACAGTTGTGGAAGACCCCTTCCAGGGGCAGGTTCATGTCCACAATTTCGGGATTCATTTTTTTGAGAAGAGGGAGGAACAGCCGTTCTGTGGCCTTGGCCATGTAGCAGTCTTCCATGGGGGGCTGGCCTACCAGTGTGGCGGGGAAAACAGGACTTTTTCGGTGGGTTATACATTCCAGATGGAATACGGGGTAGTCGTCTTCCAGGGAGTAGTATCCTGTGTGGTCGCCGAAGGGGCCTTCCTTCCGCAGGGGCTCGGAGGGGTCAACCCAGCCTTCAAGGATGAACTCTGCCTGGGCGGGAACCATGAGTTCCGAGGTGATGCACTTTACGGTTTCAACAGGTTTCCCTCTAAGGTAGCCGGCAAAAAAGAGTTCCGGGAAGCCTTCAGGAAGGGGGGCGGTAGCGGCGTAGGTGACTGCCGGGTCATCTCCCAGTGCCACAGCCACGGGCATTTTCTGGCCCCTTTCCTTGTATTTCTGATAGAAATGGGCTCCGTCCTTGTGGTGGTGCCAGTGCATTCCCGTTGTCTTGCTGTCAAAGACCTGCATGCGGTACATGCCCATGTTTTGAATCCCTGTGTCCGGGTCTTTGGTTATGACCATGGGCAGGGTGAAGAAGGGGCCTCCGTCTTTGGGCCAGCAGGTCAGCACCGGTAGTTTGTTCAGGTCGGGATCATGGTCTATGACTTGCTGGCAGGGGGCTTTTTGAACCTTTGAGGGAAGGAACAGCCGGGCCCATTTCAGCTTGGGTAGGAAGCTCATAACATCCAGTTTTTTTGTTTGGGAGAAGGCCCATTCCATGAGTTCTTCCAGCTCTGCGGCTTTTTCATCCAGGCTTTGGGCTCCCAGGGCCAGGGCTGTCCGTTCAAAGCTGCCGAAGGCATTCATGAGAACGGGGAATTGAGAGCCTTTTACTTTTTCAAAGAGGAGGGCCGGGCCGTGGGCCTTGCTTATCCTGTCGCAGATTTCCGCTATTTCCAGGGCGGGGCTGACCTCGGCACCTATCCGTTTCAGTTCTCCCTTTTTTTCCAGGAGGGTTATGAATTCCTGAAGGTTCTTGTAAGCCATGGTTTGTTCCTTTTTTGTTATTTTTTTTTCATTTTCCAGTGACCACAGGGCCGCTTCTTTTCCTGCAATTTTGCCAAAGACCATGGCATCGGTGAGGGAGTTTCCTCCAAGGCCGTCTTTGCCGTGTACGCCTCCTGCGGCTTCTCCTGCAGCATAGAGTCCTTCTACGGGATGCCCGGCCAAATCAAGGACTCGGGCGGTGGAGTCTATGGCCAGGCCGCCCATGGTGGAGTGTACTCCGGGGGTAACTTTTATGGCGTAATAGGGCGGGTTTTCAAGGGGGTGGCAAAGGTCTTGCCGATGGAAGAGGGTATCTTCTCCCTCTCGGATGAAGGTGTTCCAGCGGGCCAGGGTTTCCACGGTGGTTTTGGGAGGGATAGAAAGTTTTTCGGCCAGGCCGTAAAGGTTCCGGGATTGTTTTACAATCTTCATGGGAAAATAGCATTCCGAGGCAGCCAGGCTTTTCCTTACCTTTCGGTCAAAAACCAGCCAGGCATATCCCCCTTTCTGTTTGAGAATATCCCTGCTGAGCATGTCCCTGAATCCCATTTCATCGGTAAACCTTTTTCCACTGGAATTCAGGAGAATCCCTCCGTTACCCCGCAGGGCTTCAGTGATGAGAACACCGCAGTCCGGTTCTACTGTTGGGTGTACCTGAATATCTCCGGGATTGATAATCTTAACCGGAAGCTCCCTTGTCAGGCGGAGATAATCCCCCGAGGCTGAAACTGCATTGGTTGTGTTCAAGCCCTTTAGCTGGGGCTTGTAATGCACTACCAGTTCTGTGTTTCCCCCAAAACCTCCGCTTGCAATGATAACCGCATCGGCCTTGATTCTGCATTCCTTTCCGGTTCTGTTTTCAAACACCACATCAAAGCCCCGGGAGTTTTTGCGGATAAGTGTTGCCTTGTTTTCCAGACGGAGGTCAATGCCGTGTTTTTCAATCTGCTTTCGCAGAATCCTTGTTATTTCCTTTCCTACAGGAGCTCCCCCGGAGGGCCGGAAAGTTCTGTTTGTGCTGTGTCCTGAAAGAACACCACAGTCTGAAAGATCCGCCCCCCAATCCCTGAGTTCTTCCAGTATGCCGGAGCTGTCCCGTATCATCACTTCAATCAGCTCTTTCCGTCCCGAGCCTTTTCCGGCTGCAATGGATTCCGCTTTATAGCTTGAAGCATCATCGGGTAATACCGCTGCGTTAAGGCCTCCCATGGCCATGGCGGAATTGCCTCCTACATAGGGCATCTTTTCCAGCAGAACCAGGGACTTGGTAAACTTGCGGCATTCCAGGGCCGCCTGCATCCCGGCTGCTCCTGCTCCGATAATAACCACATGGGCCTTTTCTGGAAGATAGCCGGGAATTACCAGTAAAGCAAAGGACAGGAGGGCAGCAAGAAACAGGGCACTCAGGCTTCTCACTCATCTCCTCCATAGCGGTAATGATGAAGGGGACGGCCTATCTTTCCATATTGCAACTCTACTTTTAGAATACCCTTTTTCTCCATATAGTCCAGATAGCGTCTTATGGTGACCCTGGCCATGCCCAGGGATTCTGCCATTTCTTCGGAAGTGAAAACTTTCGGATATTTTTTGACCTGCTCAAGAACTAGTTCGTAGGTTTTGTAGCTCATCCCCTTTTCAAGTTCATCTTCATCGCTATTTTTTTCTTCCCTGTTTTCTGCTGCTCTGCGGAAAACCTGATCAAGGGATTCCTGGTTGAACATTTCATCCCGGTCAATCTCTTCAATCCGCTTGCGTGCATTTTCAAGGGCCGTTTTGAAGCGTTGAAAGCTAAAGGGTTTTACTATGTAGTCCACAGCCCCCAAATGCAGGGCCCGTTCTACTGTTTCGGGGCTTTTATCTGCTGTTATGAAAATAACATTTAGATGAATGTGGTTGTTCCGTATCCACTGCAGGAGGTCTGGGCCTCGGCCGCCGGGAAAATACACATCCAAAAGGAGTATGTCAAAGCTTTTATCTTGCAGGATGGCCTTGGCTTCTTCCAGCCCTTCGGACAGAACCACTTCTTTTACAAAGGGAATCTTTGCTGCAAATCGGCTGTTTATCTGTCCGACCATGGGGTCATCTTCAACAATTAAAACCTTCATTATGTCTCCTTCTCCTTAACGGGAATCCTCACGGTAATACGGCAGGAGCCGGGCCTTGAATCCACATCGATCCTTCCTCCGTCAAGTCTGACCCTCCGCTCCACAAGATATAGGCCCAGGCCGCGGTTTTCTCCTTTGGAGCTTACCCCTTTTTGAAATACCGCAAGATTTTCAGGCAGTCCTCTGCCATTATCCCGAACTTCCATAAGCAGTTCATTCCGGGTTTTTAAGACTTTCACAGCCACAAGTCCCCTGGCTAAACCTGCAATCTCTTCAAGGCTGTTTTCAATTAAATTACCAAGAACCAGCAAGACTGTATCCCTGCAGGCTTTGATTTCAGGGAGAAAGCAGCTGCGGTTTAGGCGAAATTCGCTTTTTTGTTCCTGGGCTTTGTTGTATTTGCCCAGAAGAAGTCCTGCCACGGACGGATCTTTAATCCGTTGGCTTAACTGGCCTGTCATCTCCTTTCGATTATGGCTTATTCCGGTGATATATTGAATAGCCTGGTCGCATTCTCCCAGCTGAATCAGGCCGGATATGGTGTGGAGTTTATTCAGAAACTCGTGGTTCTGTGCCCGTAAGCCTTCGTTAATTTGTTTTATTCCTGTAAATTCTTCTGCACGGATACGCACCGTATTCATATCTTCAAAGAGAGCCGTCGCCCCCAGGATTTCTCCGGAGCGGGCATCAATGATGGGTTCATAGCGGCATTGCAGGGGGGCTCCGCTTCGAGCCATGACTTCCTGTTGTACCCGGGTTTTTTCTGCCATGCATTCCCTGAAACCTTCCTTGAAGCTGTAGAGGCTCACCGGCTGGTCCAGGTCTGCGGCGTTCAAGCCTGCAAGGCTCAATGCGGCCTTGTTGAAATATAGAATCTGTTCGTCCTGGTCAATGGTGACAATCCCTTCCTTCAGATTATCCAGAGTCATGGCCTGCTGGCCCAAAAGCCGTGAGATTTCATCCGGTTCCAGTCCTGACATGGACTTCTTTATGCTTCGGGCAAGGTATACCGATGAATAAAGGCTGATAAATAAAGCGATGATCAAAAAGAAGATGAAGCTGTGAATGTTTAACCTGGTTTCCTGGTATATTCTTCCGCTTAGTAGCCCGACTACAACCAGACCTGTACATTCACCTTGATAAAATACAGGAGCTGCGGCTTCAATTACAGGAAAGCCTCCTGAACCGCTGTGGCGAAGGCTGACTTGGGGAAAAGAAGAATGGAGTATGTCCCGAAGAAAGGGGTCTCTTTCTGTTTTTCCCAGCATGGCCGGAGAGGTATGGGCGTAATATTGGCCTCTACGGTTCAACACATAAATGTACTGGCTTCGGGTTGCAAGGCGGAGTTCTTCAATTTTTCTTTGAATAAGGACGCTGCCGTTTGCTGTCGTAAGGTTCCTTTGGATGCTCTCCATCCTTGCGATGGTAAGAGCCTCGTCCCTTACGGACAATTCCAGCTGTCTATGCAGGGTGCTAAACCACTGCATGAAAAAAAGGAGGCCCGTAAGGACAAGAAGTAAGGTGGTAAACAGGCTTGTTGCCAGGGATATTCTACGAACCAGCTTCATAAAATGATGATAACATGGACAGGGAATTCCATAAACCTCTTGAGAGCCTGGAATTTAACAAGATTTGCCCAAGAAGGGCCATTGGCCTTACTACCTCTTTTTTCATGAGAGGAGATGAGACTTTGTGTACATTCATTCGGTCAACCTCCATGAAAAGACTATACCTTGAATTGGCCCACCTCTGTGCTGAGACTTTCAATGCTCTCCCGGTTTTGCTGAGTCAAACTGTTTACTTCCTGTACCGCATTGTTTATTTTTATTGCTCCGGAAGCCATGTTATTCATACTGTCAGAAATTGAGCGGGTCAATGATCCCAGTTTGCGCATTTCTTCTGCAACTTGCTCTCCCCCTTTGAGCATTTTAACAGAGCCGTCTTTGACTTCTCTGGTTACTATATGGATTCCTTTTAAGGCGGTGAGAACTTCCTTGCTTCCCAGCTCCTGTTCACGCATGGCATTTACAATATTTTCTAATTGCTCCAGAACATTCGTGGTTCGGTTAACAATTTCGAGAAAAATTGTTTCAGCCTTTTGGCCTGAGGCTGTTATGTCTTCAATGATTTCCGTAGATTCCTTGATTGTCGCAGCAATTTGTTTTCCCTGGCTGCTGGACTCTTCCGCCAGCTTCCGAATCTCATTGGCAACAACAGCAAAACCCTTTCCCGAATCTCCGGCATGGGCGGCTTCTATAGCTGCATTCATGGCCAGGAGGTTTGTTTGACTGGCAATATCCTGGATGATCTGGGAGGCCTCTAAAAGGGCTCCTGATTTTTCTGCAATCCTTTTTACATCGCTATTGGCGATATTTGCCCCTTCCTTGCCTTCTAGGGTTTGTCCATAAAGGGTCTTCATGGCAGAGTTGCTTTCATTCAGCATCTGGCCGATGGAGTTTATATTGGCAATCATTTCTTCAATGGAAGATGAGGATTCGGTGACACTGGAAGCCTGATTCTCAATGCTTTTGTTTAATTGATGGATGGTGCGGATGATTTCTTCCATAGTGGCAGAAGTTTCGGTAACTCCTGCACTTTGGTTTAGAACCTGTCCTTTTACGCCTTCAATGTTGGTGCTGATATGGTTTCTGGAGCTGGCGGTTTCGGTCATATTGCCTGAAAGGGTTTGTCCTATTTTAGCCATATTACCGGTATTTTCCAGTACTTCTTGCATGGATAGTCTGATTTTCTCCATGGTTTGATTAAAGCAATAAGAAAGCTCACTGATTTCATCGTTTCCCTGTATTGGTAGACGGTGAGTTAAATCTCCTTCGCCTTGTGCAATGTTCCTTAAGGCCTTAACAATTTTTTCAACGGGGCTTAAGTTTTTTCTCAGGACAAGGAATGTAAGAATTGCAAGTATCGTCAGAGTAATGGACAGGAAGGTCAGAACAAAGATAAAGACATTGTGGCTGAGTTTCATAAAATTCTTTTCAAGAATGGTGATACCTATGTCCAGCCCGGAGTATCTTTAACAGGGGTCCATATAACAATGTTTGTGTTGCCCTTGGTATCAATAATCGTTGCCATGTCGCTGCCTTTGGACTGGATGACATCGTTCTGGATTTTTTTATAGCCTGTATAACCTAATTGCTTGTCAAAGTCCTGAAAAGAAATCTTCAGACGGACATCCTCGGAGGGATAAACAAGAACAAGACCTTTTCCATCAATCATCCAGGGGATGCTGTTCTTTCCTATCTTGCCTTCTTCAATAATGGCGTTGTAGTCGGATTTTCCCTTGATGTTAAAGAGTCCAATTTTGTCCTTTCGGTATAACACGGCATTTCCGGCCCTGTCTGCTCCAACCAGATTGCCCCCCTGCTCATCCAGGCAATGGTACTGAAGCCAGGTTTCCATTTCTTCGGGAGAGTTTATTTTGTTTTGCAGTTCGGGATCCTGACAGATATTTTTGAGCCAGCGTTTGTAGCCTCCCAGCCAGTAGGAAATGCTTTCAGGCCGGGCCTTTATTAAATTCATTGCATTTTTTTCTATGGACTCTCTGGCACTTTTGTCGATTTTTAAGCCCAGCATGAAAATCATTAAGGCAAAGGCCAGTCCTAAAGGGAGGACAATGTCCTGTAATAATTTGTTTTGTAGAGAAATGCCCCTTTTGTATGCAGGGGCAGGTATAGCTTTTTTTTCTTCTATCATATTAATACAATACCATCCTGGTAAAATATACGCCATAGGCGTATTGCAGAAATATAAAATATCAAGTCCTGAATGTGAATATTTTGTGGATTTGTGCTTTTGCACAAGGGATGGGCGTGGAAACAGGCCCCCCGGCTCCGGCGGAGGGGACCAAGCCGGGGGATGGCCGGGGGGGAAGCCTGTTGGAGCAGACAGCCCGGTTCTGGCCGCTTTGGCGGGCAGTATGTGCCCTGGGTTTTATGTGGGTAAAATGCTTTTTCATGGATTGTCCTCTTGCTTAAAAAAAACTATAGTAGGGGTGATGGGGGCTGGGTGAGTTCCCTTTTTTGCATTCAGTTTAGCATCGGCTGGTTCGGGCTGGTGTTTTCAAGGAGTTTTTTATGCGTATCAGCGGTCTGTTTTATCAAACCATGAAGGAGGTGCCCCGGGAGGCTCAGATTCCCAGTCATCAGCTGATGTTTCGGGGGGGGATGATTCAGCAGCTGGCCAGCGGTGTTTATAATTATCTTCCTTTGGCGAGGAAGTGTTTGGTGAAGATTGAGGCGATTATCCGGGAGGAGATGGAGAGGAAGGGGTGTCAGGAGGTGCTGCTTCCTATGGTGCAGCCTGCGGAGCTTTGGGAGAAGAGTGGGCGCTGGTCTTATTATGGGCCGGAACTTTTGCGTTTGAAGGACAGGAAGGGTAATGATTTTTGCCTGGGGCCAACTCATGAAGAGGTGATGACGGATATGGTGGCGAAGGTTCTCAGGTCCTATAAGCAGCTTCCCTGGAATATTTTTCAGATTCAGGGGAAGTTTCGGGATGAGGTGCGGCCTCGTTTCGGTTTGATGCGGGGGCGGGAGTTCCTGATGAAGGATGCTTACAGCTTTGATGTGGATGAGGAGGCGGCAAAGCTTAGTTACCGTAAGATGTATGATGCTTATACGGCGATTTTCAGGCGCTGTGGTCTTGAGTTTCGGGCGGTGGATGCGGCTACGGGGAATATCGGCGGGGATATGAGCCATGAGTTTCAGGTGCTGGCCCGGTCTGGTGAGGATTTGATTTTAAGCTGTGACAGTTGTGAGTATGCGGCCAATGCAGAGAAGGCGGTAACTCCCAGGGGGGCGGCTGAGTTTCCGAAAAGTGGTGCTGCCATGGAGGAGGTTCATACTCCTGACAGCCGGACGATTGAGGAGATTTCCGCTTTTTTGAATCGGAAGGAGAGGGATTTTATCAAGAGTCTGGTTTATGTGGTGGATGAGGAGCCGGTGCTGGTGCTGATTCGCGGGGATTTGGATATTAACGAGTCCAAGCTGCAGTCCCTTTGCGGGGCTAATGCTTTGTGCCTGGCTGAGGATTCTGTGGTGCTGGATATTACCGGTGCGGGTACGGGTTTTGCAGGGCCTGTTGGTTTGAAAAAGAAGGTTCGCATTATTGCAGATTATTCTGTGACTGGCGGTGTGGATATGGTTTGCGG
>PDWI01017082.1_pt1 | contig 10292 bp, 9 predicted proteins | sample 1430891 | NCBI WGS metagenome assembly PDWI01 (sample SAMN01162508, study PRJNA174530) | Oral metagenome, whole genome shotgun sequencing project. | biome: Marine environment; feature: Marine mammal; material: Swab sample of the gingival sulcus; isolation source: swab sample of gingival sulcus... | reverse complement strand
AAAACGACAAACACCAAACTACCTAATGCTTATGATGCAGCAAAACAAGCTGGCTATCGATTTGTAAATTCTAGAACTGATTTTAAACAATTAAAATCGGGCGATGATAAAATAATCGTATTTGAACCTAAGCCTGCTGGCGGTGCTTCTATGCCTTATGTGATAGACCAAACCGACAAGGACTTTAATTTGGTAGATTACACTAAAAAAGGTATCGAGTTGCTAGATAACCCAAATGGCTTTTTTATGATGATAGAAGGAGGAAAAATCGACTGGGCTTGTCATGCTAACGATATTGCAACTGCTGTGCACGAGGTGTTACAATTTGATGATGCAGTAAAAGCAGCTTACGAGTTTTACAAGAAACATCCCAAAGAGACTTTAATTGTTATTTGTAGCGATCACGAAACAGGTGGATTAACATTAGGATATGCCATAACACATTACAAATCGTATTATCAATATCTTGATGCACAAACCTGCTCTAACGAAATTGTTTCACAAGAGATGCGAAAGTTTAAAAAGTCGAAACTTCATTTTAAAAAGGTATATCCTTATTTGAAAAAATGGTATGGCTTTGATTCTTCTAAAGCATTAAAGTTGAATAAATATGAACGCTCTGATTTAAAAAAGGCTTTGTATGACTACTATCACAATATCCATAATAAGGAAGCTGAAAATCCGATGATTGAATGTGCCTATGGGCCCTACAATCCTGTAGCTACAGTGGCTGCACGTATTTTAGCACACAAAGCAGGATTAGCATGGACTACATATTCGCACACAGCTCTTCCTTGTCCTGCACGAGCAATTGGTGTGGGTGCTGATGCTTTTTATGGTTATTATGACAATACTGAATTGCCTCAGAAAATAATGAATATGTATGGATTAAAGCCGTTAAAAAATAAGAAGTAATTGGCTTTGATTTCGATTGAAGAATTTAGCTTTTGGTATTTGTAAACATCAATTTACATCATACCAAAAGCTATTTTTTTATCCCACAAACAGGAATTATCTTTTGTGTTATCTCGCCTCTGCCTTCGACAGACAGGCTTTATTCTAAAGAACAACCAACAGCGACAGTAGTGTTATTAGCTGATGGTTTTTATTTCAGTTCTAATCTGAATTTACCCAAAAGACAAAGGGGGATTATTTAAACATTTTCTCGACCTTTTTTATTGCTGTTGGTTGCATAAACACCACCACTTTATCTTCCGCTTGGATTTGAGTATCACCATTGGCAATAATCCCTTTTCCATCACGAATTAGACCACCAATATTGGCATCATCAGGAAAATCTAAATCACGTAATCGAGTTTTGGTTATTTTCGATTGTGGTTTTGCTACCAACTCCATTACCTCAGCATCAGAAACAGTTAGCCAGCGGCAATGCTGCACATCGGCATCCATCGTAAAGCGATAAATATAACTTGCTGCCAATAGCTTTTTGTTGACCATTGTTCCAATATTGATATTGTCAGCAAGATCGATATAGTCGATATTTTCTACCTCGGCAATGGTTCGTTTCACGCCCATTTTCTTTGCCAACAAACAAGCAAGTATATTGGTTTCAGAGTTTCCTGTAACTGCAACAAATGCGTCCATTTTTTCAATACCCTCTTCTTTTAATAGGCTTTTGTCGCTTCCATCACCGTTAATCACCAACACATCGGTCAGCTTTTCAGCCAATTTGAAACTCTTCTTTTTATCAATTTCTAAAAGTTTTATTTCTAAATCTTTGTTTAGATCCATTGCTGTTTTCTGACCAATTCGGCTACCTCCAAGAATCATCACATTCTTGATATTGTATTGTTTTTTTCCTGCCAACTGCATCACTTGGTCGATATTTTCGGGCTTACTCACCACAAATACCAAATCGCCTTTGGTAAATCGGTTGTGTCCTCGAGGAATAATGGTTCTATCTCCTCGTTTTATGGCAACAGCTCTAAAATCTAAATCACCCACAAGTTGCGATAATTCTATCATTGTTTTATCAATAATAGAAGAGCTACTACTGATTTTGATACCATACAACAATAGTTTACCCTCTGAAAATTCATACACTTGTCGGGTTCCAGATATTTTTAAATACTTAATCACCTCTTTTGCGGCAAGTCTTTCAGGATAGATCAACTCGTCGATACCCAAGTTTTGAAGATATTCTTTATTCTCCTGCTCTAAATATTCTTGATTATCGATACGAGCAATGGTTTTCTTTGCTCCCAATTTCTTCGCCAAAATAGCAGCCGTAATGTTTGTGGTTTCCGATTGCGTAACGGCAATAAACAAATTTGCCGATGCAGTTTGTGCTACTCTTAAATCGCTTAATGAAGCACACGAACCTACTACGGTTAATAAATCTACTTGCGATGATATTTCATTCATCTTCTCCTCATTCTTGTCTAACAAAACAATGTCGTGATCTTGATGACTCAACATCTTAGCCAAGTGTGTTCCTACGGCTCCGGCTCCTGCTATAACTATTTTCATTTTTCTTATTTTATAATAAAAGCAATTTCGATTTAACCTGTTGCATTTTTTATGCGACACATTAAGATTGATATCAGGTTCTATTTTTAGAATTGGGGCAAAATAACACAATATCCCTCAGAAAAAATAACAAAAGCGTAATTTAGAAACCATACTCACCCCTACAACAAAAGAAATCGCTTGTGTATAATATCATCTGCAATATAACATAAAACACCTCCAGCGAACGCCGAAAAGCTCTCGCGGATATATACAACACCTCCAGCGAACGCCGAAAAGCCCTCGCGGATATATACAACAGTCCCAGCGAACGCCGAAAAGCCCTCGCCCATATAGGGAACAGTCCCAGCGAACGCCGAAAAGCCCTCGCCCACATAGGGAACAGTACCAGCGAACGCCGAAAAGCCCTCGCCCACATAGGCGAACGCCGAAAAGCCCTCGCCCACATAGGGAACAGTACCAGCGAACGCCGAAAAGCCCTCGCCCACATAGGGAACAGTACCAGCGAACGCCGAAAAGTCCTCGCCCATATACAAAACAGTATCAACAAGCGAAAATAGACCCTTTTATTTTCGGGCAGATTCAGGTTACAACTGGTATTATACCAGTTGTGATTTGATACAGGGTTTACAAAAAACCTTACGTATTTTAGGTTAAACAATAAATTAAATATATTTGCCGCTAAATGGAATGTTTATGAATAACGCATTGCCTTTTGTGGAAGCACCAACACTTTGTTAATGCTACTTCCACCATAAAACAAGCAAAACCGTTTTTTCAATAAATAATACCTCATTCTAATACAGACTAAAAAATCATATATCAATGACAATATTCCTTTTATCCATAGCATTATTACTATCGTTTTTTCTTTTGGCTCGAATAGTTGATGTGTTTTTTGTTGATGCTCTTGACAAAATATCTCACGACTTACGTTTATCGTCTGATGCAGCAGGAGCTACACTCATGGCAGTTGGCTCAAGTGCTCCTGAATTATTCGTAGCCCTATTTTCGGTGCTAAAACCTGGCGAACATCAAGCCATTGGAGTAGGAAGCATTGTGGGTTCAGCTCTATTTAACCTACTGATTATTGTAGGTGCCGCAGCCACTATCAAAAAATCGAAATTAACATGGCAACCCATGATTAGAGATATTATCTTCTATTTTCTTTCAGTTGCAATGCTGCTATGGGGATTAATGGATGGATTTTTCTCGATGCTAGATGCCTCGTTGTTTATTCTTCTTTACATCGCTTATGTTATTGCGGTGATATTCTGGCGTAAGATATTACCCTATTCCGACAGTGGTGCCGATTTTGAAGAAAATGAAAATAAATCGTGGTTCGACAAACTAAGCTATCCCGTAGATAAATTAATGGAACGCTGTATGCCAAATCCAAAACACTATTATTGGATATTTTTTATTTCAATCGTGCTAATTGCAACCCTTAGCTGGATTTTAGTAGATGCTGCAATAGCCATATCAGAAATATTAAATATTCCTGAAGCCATTATAGGATTAACCGTATTGGCTATTGGAACCTCAATTCCCGATTTGTTTTCTTCTCTAATTGTAGCTCGACAAGGACGCTCTAATATGGCAGTAAGCAATGCCATCGGCTCTAATATTTTCGATATTCTTGTTGGTTTGGGTGTACCATTTATTGTGTATATGTTGATTTATGGCGGTTCTATAGCTACAGGAAGCGGCAGTTTAACTTATTCTGTGATATTATTAATCAGCTCTGTTGTACTATTATTATTATTGCTACTTATTTCTCGATGGCGTTTAAATAAATATATCGGCTGGATTTTAATTTTATTATATGTGGCATATTTAATTAATGAGATAATAAAGGTAATATGATAACAGCAAAAAATATCACCAAAAGCTTTGGCGATCTTCAAGTATTAAAGGGGGTTGATTTAGAAGTAAAGAAAGGAGAAATCGTATCGATTGTGGGAGCAAGTGGTGCAGGAAAAACCACTCTTCTACAGATTTTAGGTACACTAGATAAAGCCGATAGCGGAACGCTTGTTTACGAAAACACCAATGTCGTAAATTTAAAACAACAAGAGCTTGCCAAGTTTCGCAACGAAAATATTGGCTTTGTTTTTCAGTTTCATCAACTACTACCCGAATTTACTGCTCTAGAAAATGTTTGTATTCCTGCTTTTATCGCTAAAAAAGGCAAACAAGAAACCGAAGCAAAAGCAAAAAAACTGATAAAAATGATGAGCCTAGAACATCGCCTTCATCATAAACCGGCAGAGTTATCGGGAGGAGAAAAACAGCGTATCGCTGTGGCTCGTGCATTAATTAACGAACCAATGGTGGTGCTTGCCGACGAACCATCGGGCAACTTAGATAGCAAAACACGCCAAGAGCTTCATGAACTGTTTTTTCAATTACGAGATCAGTTTAATCAGACATTTATTATTGTTACTCACGATGCTGAATTGGCTGATATGTCAGACAGAACAATCATCATGAAAGATGGTAGCATTCAATCCAATTCTTCTCTTTAAATCTGAATTATGCAAGCTGATATACACGCCTTTTTAGAGGAGAAATTCGACCTTTATAACAGAGAATCATTTATCGACTCTGATCCTATTCTTATCCCCAAACAATTTTCTCAGAAAGAAGATATCGAAATAGCGGCTTTTATGAGTGCTGCAATTGCATGGGGACAACGCTCTACAATCATTAAAAATGCTCAAAAAATCATTCGCTTAATGGAAAATCGTCCTTACGAATTTCTAATGCACACCGATGATTTTTCAATGTTTGCCGATTTTAAACATCGAACTTTTAATGGAGAAGATTGCATATTCTTTATGCAAGCACTTAAACATATCTACGAAAATTGTGGAGGTTTAGAAGCCGTATTTACAACAGGATATCAGCAAAGTGGTTCCATAAAAGGAGCTTTATCTTATTTTCGACAACAATTTTTCTCAATCGCATCGCCCCCAAGAACACAAAAGCACATCTCTAATGTAGATAAAAAATCAGCAGCTAAACGATTAAATATGTTTCTGCGATGGATGGTTCGCAACGACAACAGAAAAATTGATTTTGGTCTATGGCAACAAATTAACACTGCCGACTTAATGCTACCTTTAGATATACACACAGGCAATGTTAGCCGCAAACTAGGACTACTTACCCGCAAACAAAACGATTGGCTTGCGGTGGAAGAAGTAACTGAAAATCTTCGAAAATTCGATGCTACCGACCCTATAAAATATGATTATGCTCTGTTTGGACTGGGCATATTTGAAGGGTTTTAATAGGTATTATTCACAACCCCAACCCCAAAATTGAAAAGCCCTATTCTACCTTTGGATAACTTCTGATTATAAATGGCATCATATTAAAATCCAACAGCCAAATCTTGACGTACTTTTAAGGGAACTAAACTTCTTAGTCCTTTGGCTTTTGGAGAATCGATATCTAAAAATTTCCAGCCGATAGTGTTTTTAGGACTAATTGCCAACATCGAGCGATTGGCTTTTATGGTAAACATACTTTTATCTGAGTTATACTCCACATTTTCTTTTCCAAACTCTTTATTGAATTGATCTTGCCACATCGAATAAGTTTGCGACATTAAAAAAGAGAGCTTTATGGTTACAATTCCAAAATAGCCAATCTTGCAATATTTCTCGTTTCCATAAGTTACAATCTTCGATACTTTAGTGATGTGCTTAAAATTCGTTTTCATTGTAAGCCCCATACTATCCATACCTTCAGCAATAGTAATTAGGTTCTCTTTACTGATGCGTGTGAATATTTTAGGATAAACCATTTCAGCAACTTTATCCCAGTCTTTTTGGTTAAATGCTTTTGTGTATTTGATTAGTTCACTAGAGAAGTGTTGCTTTAAATTTTGCTGTGCAAAAAGCATATTTGCACATAAAATCACAGATAGTAGTAAAATAATTTTCTTCATTTCTATTTTCTTGCTGATTTAGGTATTCCTATTGTTATTAATTTTAAAGGGACGAAAGATATAAAAAACCTAATAAACCTTATGATAAATGTTTCAATTTTGCCAATTGCCACATGAACCCATTGTTTACTTTTTTACTCTATCGGGGTTTTGTTTCACAAAGTCAGCCCACGACGAGGTTTTGTTTTTCTTTGTTCCTGTTAGGGCATTATTTTGAAAATAATGACACAAAGCAATGGCTAATGCATCTGATTCATCAGCATTTTGGGGCATCTCTTTCAATTTAAAATATCGCTGCAGAATAACAGCAACCTGCTCTTTTGAGGCTGTTCCTGTTCCAGTTATTGCCATTTTTATTTTACGTGGAGCATATTCAAAAATAGGAATATCTCGCTGTAGAGCGGCAGCAATAGCAACACCTTGTGCCCTGCCAAGTTTAAGCATCGACTGTACATTTTTACCAAAAAATTGCGACTCAATAGCCAATTCATCAGGTAAATATTCGTCAATAATTTGTGTAGTTCGCTGAAATATTCGCTGTAATTTAAGATAAGTATCGCCCACTTTTTTCAAATCGAGTACACCCGAAACAACTATTTCTACTTTTCGATTTACTATTCGAATAATTCCGTATCCCATTAAATTGGTTCCGGGATCAATTCCCATTATAATTCTATCGTTTTCCAAAATATTTGTTTTAGGTGTAAAGACGCTGCAAGCAACGTCTTTACTGTTTTATATCAGTTGTTGAAATTTAATAAGAGCGTTTACTATTGCCTTCTACATAATTGATAAATGAAGTATTTACCACCTTGTTTCCTCCAGGTGTTGGATAGTTTCCAGTAAAATACCAATCGCCATTGTTTTCAGGACATGCTTTGTGCAGATTTTCTACTGTTTGATAAACAATTTCCACTTCAGCATTCATATCCTCAGGCGTTAACAAATCGGCTATCTTAGCAGATATTTCCTCATTGGTAAAAGGCTTATATATTTCAGACACATAATTGATGATATCCTCTTTAGGCAGATTTTCTTGTGCCTTACATTTCTGATATACTTCTTGAATAATATGTTCTTTTCCTTGCTCTTTCAGTAATGCAATAGCAGCATTAAAAGCAATAAATTCGCCCATTCTAGTCATATCAATACCATAACAATCAGGATAGCGAATTTGTGGTGCCGACGAAACAATCACAATTTTCTTTGGATGCAAGCGGTCTAAAATCTGAAGAATACTTTTCTTTAGCGTGGTACCTCTCACAATAGAATCGTCAATCACCACTAAGTTATCTTCATTATTTTTCACCACACCATAGGTAACATCGTAAACGTGCTTTACCAAATCGTCTCGTCCCTCATCATTGGTAATAAATGTTCTTAGCTTCACATCTTTCACAGCTATTTTTTCGATACGAGGCTCTAGAGCAATAATCTCTTGCAATTTCTCTTCTGTCCAGTTGCCATTTAACTGATGTATCTTCTTCTTTTTATCCTCTTTTAAATGCTGACGCACACCTTCCATCATTCCAAAGAAAGCGGTTTCGGCAGTATTAGGAATAAAAGAAAACACCGTATTTTTGATATCATCATTGATTGATTTTAAAATAAGAGGGGTAAGTAATTGCCCTAATTTCTTTCGTTCTTTATAGATATCTTTATCGCTACCACGAGAAAAATAAATTCTTTCAAACGAGCAAGAGCGACGCTGCTGTGGTATGCGTACAGGAACTTCTGAAACGGTTCCATCTTTTTTTACGATTACGGCACTTCCTGGGGTAATCTCTTTTATGGCATCAAAAGAGACATTAAAGGTGGTTTGAATAACTGGACGTTCTGAAGCTACCACTACCACTTCATCATCCTGATAATAATAAGCAGGACGAATACCCCAAGGATCACGAGTTACAAAGGCATCTCCATGACCAAAAATACCTCCAATGGTATATCCTCCATCCCACTCTTTACTTGCACGTGAAAGAATGTTTTGAATATCTAAGTTTTTTTCAATTAATGGCGATATTTCAATGTTGGTATATCCTTGATTTTTATATTCTCTAAACCAATGCTGATTTTCTTCATCAAGATAATGTCCTACTTTTTCTAAAATAGTTTCGGTGTCGGTATAGTCTTTAGGATGCTGTCCCAAATCCACCAACAAATTAAACAATTCATCAACGTTGGTTAAATTAAAATTACCAGCCAAAGCCAAATTTCGTGAACGCCAATTGTTTTCTCGCACTACAGGATGTACATATTCAATACTATTTCTTCCAAAAGTACCATAACGCAAATGTCCTAAATACACTTCTCCCGCAAAAGGAATATGCTGTTTTGCCCATTTGGCATCGTTAAATTCATCGGGGTGAATATCTTCAAAAGGCTTTATCTCTTTAAATATCTTATCGAAAACTTCTTTAATAGGATAACTCCCATTAGAACGATGACGATATAAATATTTTTCACCGGGAGTACAGTCGGTTTTTATGCTTACTACTCCAGCACCTTCTTGTCCTCTATTGTGCTGTTTTTCCATTAACAGGTACAGTTTCTGAATACCATAACGCCATGTACCATACTTTTCTTGATAATACTCCAATGGCTTTAGCAATCGAATCATTGCTATTCCACATTCGTGTTTTAACTGGTCGCTCATTTAATTTATTTATTAAAATGGTTATTTAATTTGCTGTTATTATATTTTAATACCAGTTGTAAACCCAATTTAAAATGTTCTACTTTCTTTTGGGTAACCTTTGATTACAATTGGTATAATGTTTAAACTATTTAAGCCTCTCGCAACAAATCGTAAAATAAAAAATACCAACCGTTATTTGGCTGGCACTACTATTTTTTGCACGCTAAAATTGACTGCGTTCTATTGTTTCGATATTGTCATTTTTTAAACTATCGGTTTGCACTTCGGGTATTAAATCATCAAATTTTATTACCGTTTTTACAGGATAGCTATTGGGAAAATGTTTTAAACATGATTTATACAGTCCTGTTGCTTCTATTTTTGTTCTAAAATTGCCCACACGCACTCTAAAATCTGGAATGGTGTAAACAACATAAGCCCTTTCGTTAGGAAAAAGTTCTAAGAACTTTGCTTTCACAGCAAAGGCTTCTTCTTTTTTAGAGCTTCCTCCTGTAAATATTTGGATGCGATATCCTACAAAACCTTTTCTTTTTGCATTGATAGTGCTATCGGTCTGCATTAATCTTTGCATAGAAGCATTTTGCTGTATCGATACCCCTTTTTTCGCATTGATTTGAGCTACGGCTGTGGTTTGTGCTTTTAATCCTACACCCGATAATAGCATCAATAATACGATATATATTGCTTGTTTCATTCTATCTTCTTTCTCTTTTTTAGACCGCCCAAATATCGGAAAATTTTAGAAAAAACAGAGACAATACCAATTGTAATCTAAAGTTACTCTAAAAATTGGTTAATGTGAGAATTGGTTAATGTGGCAATTGGTTAATGTGATAATTGGTTAATGTGGCAATGTGATAATTATTAGTACAAACTAATAGACCTGACAAGCTAAAAACAACCGTCCGAAACTTCGGAAACCTATTTTTACCTCCAAAAACAACCGTCCGAAGTTTCGGAAACCTATTTTTACCTCTAAAAACAACCGTCCGAAACTTCGGAAACCTATTTTCACCTCTAAAAACAACCGTCCGAAGTTTCGGAAACCTATTTTCACCTCCAAAAACAACTGTCCGAAACTTCGGAAACCTATTTTCACCTCCAAAAACAACCGTCCGAAACTTCGGAAACCTATTTTTACCTCTAAAAACAACCGTCCGAAACTTCGGAAACCTATTTTTACCT
>PDWI01010593.1_pt1 | contig 10292 bp, 7 predicted proteins | sample 1430891 | NCBI WGS metagenome assembly PDWI01 (sample SAMN01162508, study PRJNA174530) | Oral metagenome, whole genome shotgun sequencing project. | biome: Marine environment; feature: Marine mammal; material: Swab sample of the gingival sulcus; isolation source: swab sample of gingival sulcus... | reverse complement strand
TACTAAGGCTTTATAACTTCCAACCAATTTGTCAGAGTTTCCTCTTGCTTGTAAATTACCTTTAAGCGATTCATCAACAACATATTCCATTTCGTTAATAGTAGTTTTTATTGCTTCAACTGCTTTTTCAACCGATCCCACTATTCCTTCTGTATTTATAATTACTTCATTAATATTTGTTGCAAGTTCTCCAAATTCATCTTTAGATTTTACTTCAAGATTTTTTGTTGTCGTCTCTATATTAATATTTAAATCTCCTGCTGCAAGTTGGTCGGTGCCATAAGAAAGATTCTTTATACATGAAGTCGATAAACTTTTTGTTCTATCTAATACTTCTTTTATGCTACTTGATATATAAGTAGATAAAAATAGACTTATAAAAACTCCTATTAAAATTGAAGCTATTGTAAGAACAACAATTATTAATTCTGCAGAATCAGCACTTTCATGACTTGATATATGTAGTTCCTCGGCATCTTTAACATTATAGTCAATAAGATCACGTATATAATCTCTAGAACTTAGTTGACTTTGAACAGATTCACCATAAAAGATTTTTTTCGCCTCATCTATTTGGTTGTTTAATACTAAATTTCCAACCTCGGCAATATATTCTTGATAAATTTTCCATTGAGGCAGAAATTTATCTAATATTTCATTTTCTTCTTCAGATAAATCATGCTTTAGATATTTTTGACCATAAGTAGTAACCCTTTTTGTTTCTTCAAGAGCTTTTGTTATGTAATCTTTTCGTTTGGAAATATCATCAGTACTAAAAGAAGCAAGAATATGACCTCTAGCAAGCAACAATGCTGCATTGGAATATCCTAAATCCTGAATTGACGCAAGCTTATTTTCATACATCTCTTCACTTCGGTCAACAACAGAAACTAAATTTGAATAGCTTACAATACTTACTGTAGTTGCTAATGATAAAACCAAAGCAAAACTTATAATAAATTTTGTTCCTACTTTGATGTTCTTAAACCAATTCATTTTCTTCTCAGTTTATTGCTATAAATTTGTTATTTATAATTAGATATTCGATTCTTTTAAAGAGAAATTAAGTTTTATTTTTTTTTCTATTCATTAGTAAATGTAGATAGCGAAAGGCGAAAGACCTGATGGCAGGTAATGAGATTTTAAGAATGAAATATATTGCTAAACTGAATTGAGTAAGAACAAATAGTATTTTAAAAGAATTTATCGTTACATTCCCATAAAAAATGCCGGTGTTATAGATAATATAAACCGGCATTATAAAATATAATTTGTTATTTCGGCTTTGTGTACCGGAGCTAAATAAAACTAATTATTATATCTAACCCTATAAGTTAAAACAGTTTTATCATCTTTATTTACAGGTACTTGGAATGAGATTGTTTGTGCATTTTTCTTTTTATATTGTAAAGAGCTATCCAAAATTTTCCAATTTACACCAAGATATCTTTCTACTTCAACGGTAACTTTTTCGTTTTTTCTGTTTTTAATTTTTACTTCATAGGTTTGTTCGTAAACTCTATTAGTTATTTTTTTATGATCAATTTGTTTTTCTTCAGCCAAAACATCAAAGGCATCGCCAATTTTTAATTTAATTGTTTCATTTTTTGGTGTGTGATCTATTAAATCTTCCCCAATAAATTCAACTGATTCTCCGTCAGATTTATAAACTCTGATTTTTCCTTTTGGCATTGGAACACCAAGGTTTTGTTCTTTCTTGTTAGAAAATTCAACAATTACATTTACTTTTCCCTTATTATTATAACCTGATGATCTATAAAAATATTTTTTATTTGCATCAATATTGTCTGATTCAAATAGTGAAATTTGCTTAGTTTCATTTTGTGATAAAGTTGTTTTTCTTTCTAGATTATAAATATGATATTCAAAAAATTCTTTTTCTTCAAACTGCTTACTTTCTTCCAACGCATCCATACTCATTCTTATTTGAGGGCTTCCCTTGTACATTACTCGGTTATTTTGTACCTGATTTACATCTCCGGCTACCAATTTTAATTTTGCGTTTTTAAAAGTAGTTCCGGAATTATTTTCAATGCTTACCCATGAATTTAAGTCTAGTTTTGTATCATCATCATTTAGAACGGCAACATATTCTGCATGCCACTTCATTCCTTTAGTTTGGTACGATATTTTTACATCTTGTTTTCCGGATTTATTAGAATTTACTTGCCAAACCAAGGTTGGTTTTGTAATTAATCCTTCCGGTAAAGAAGCAACAGAAAACCTATATTTACTAATATCCGGAATCATTAATAATCCGCCTTCTTTTTTTTGTAGAACAATATTATTTCCAGCAGATGAAAGCAATGTTCCTTCTATAAGATCGTTGTTTTCATTAATCATACTTATTTCTTTATCAATATATTTATATAGAATTTTGTTAAAGTGTGCAAGGTCATATTGATAATTCTGTTCTATAACATTACCGTTTAATTTAATATTAACACTTGTAGGATCAATTCTTTGTGCAACATCAACAATTTTTATTTCAGAAAGTCCTTCATTTAAATTAATTTCTCTAACATCTTTAATAACACCAAGGTTATTATTGTAAACTGTAACTGCTAATTGTTTTTGATTCAATTTCTGTCCTTTCTTATTTGTTGGTAGAGCTAATGAAAGTACTAAAAAAAGAAAAACTATGTGTTTCATAATTTGCCCCTATTATTATAATTTAATTGTTCTAAACTTTAAACTAAGTAAAATTACAAATGTTCCTTATTAACACCGAATATTTATTTAAAGTTTTGTATCTTTAAATATTAGTCTATAACTTAAAAATAAAATTTGAAAAAAAGGGTATTCATGTCAGATTCAATTAAATTATCATTAACGTTACCAACCGATCCAAAAACTTTATATAATGCGTGGTTAGATAGTGAGCAGCACACAGCTTTTACGAATAGTAAAACAAAAATAGAAAAAAAAGTAGGTAGTAACTTTATTGCTGGTGATGGTTATATAATGGGGAAAATTGAATTACTCCATATGAACAAAAGAATAGTACAAACTTGGAGAACAACTGATTTTGAGGAAGAAAATGTTGATTCAAAGTTAGAAGTACTGTTTGAAAAGGTTGATAAAGGAACAAAAGTTATACTAGTTCATACTGATTTACCGGAAGATTCAGGTAAAAAATATCGTAAAAATTGGAGAGATACTTATTTTAAACCAATGAAAGAATATTTTCAAGAAAAAGATTAGTTATAAATATTGAAGGATTTTTACAGTTTAAGAAAATATATCTTTTCTTTAATCCATTTCTAAATTATATCTCATTTTACGGGAACGTTATTTCAATTAAGAAAAAATTGTTGTAATGAGCAAATCTATTCTAATAGTTGGGTGTGGAAAGTGTAGAAGTTCAAAGCCCTTTTTATATAAGTTATTCCGATATTGTTGAGCTAAATAGCTTGTAATGTAAAATAGAAAAATGCTATTTTTTTCTATTTTAAAAGTTTACTGAAAGAAAATATAAAATTAATACGATTTTTCTTGGTTAAAATTGTACAATTCGTTTTATTTGTAGCCTTAATTTTAAATAAAATTCAAAGTTGAATTTTATTTAATGTATTCGATTATATACAATCGCTTAGATCTGATTTTAGAATTTAGATGTTATTGTAAATGATCGAATTTTTTTTATTAATAATAAAACTATAGGAAAAATAGATGACAAATATCTTAAATAGTAAATATCCAATTATAGATTATTTTGCTCTTGCACTTGGTTCGTCTCTCATGGCTTTGGGAATAGGAGTTTTTCTTGTAGATGCTCAAGTTGTTCCGGGTGGTGTTAGTGGTCTTTCTATGGCTTTTCATTATTTAAGTGGTAATACACTTCCTATTGGATTAATGATTTGGGTTTTTAATGTTCCACTATATTTGTGGGGATTAAAAGAACTTGGAAAAAGATTTGGTTGGAGAACTTTTTACAGTTTTACATTAAGTTCAATATTTATTGATCTATTTAGAGGTGATATTCCTGGCTTAGAATGGATTAAATTACAAGATACCCAAACAATTAGAGATTTATTAAATACAGATTTTTTATTTTTAATTTTAATTGGAGCTGCCTTACTAGGCTTAGGGTTAGGAATTATTTTTAAATTTAAGGGAACTACTGCCGGTTCAGATATTCTTGCTGCAATTATGCAAAAAAGATATGGCATTAAACCCGGACAAGCAATTATGTTTGTTGATATTATTGTAATTCTTTTTGCCGGATTTGTTCTTGATGTTAAAGATTTAGCTGTTGGTAGAACAGCATTAACTTTAACTCTTTATGCAATTTTTTTACTTTTTGTTTCTGCTAGAATTGTTGATGTAATAATTGATGGATTTGATTATGCAAGAGCCGCTTATATTATTTCTGATAAATATGTAGAAATTGAAAAGGGGATTCAGAATGAACTTAGTAGAGGTGCAACAGCATTAAAATCCAGAGGGCTCTATAAAGATATTGAAAGAGAAGTTATTGTTGCAGTTGTAACTCTTAAAGAATTAGGTCGCCTTCAAGAACTTATTCAAGAAATTGATCCAGATGCTTTTGTGGTGATTCATAATGTTCACGAAGTTTTGGGTAACGGATTTAGAAGAAGAATATAAGAAAATACTAAAATACGAAAGAAGTAATTTGTAAAAGCTTAGTACACTGCTGTCCAAAATAAAAAGTTTTGATTGTAAAATAACTTAAATAATTAAGATTTATTAAGAGGATAAAAACAATCCTTATCAAAAATTCAAAATTAAAAAGGAAAAAACGTAAGACGTTAAAACTAAAGAGTAGAGGCACATATTCCGGTAATTCAAAAAAAAGGGATTTTTTGAGTAACTCAGCCTTTCCAGGCTGAGAAAATTAGCAACTGCTAAAAAAAATCTTCATTGTAAGCTTGACCCTGCTTATTGGCTTACCGCTTGCTAAAGTCCAGTAACCATATAGGTCATTCAATATTTTTTATTTTGGACAGATGTGATGTAAATGAATTAAATAAAAATAATAAGAAGATATAAAAAAAGGGAACAGTAAAAATTAACTGTCCCTTTAAGTATTTATTTTATTGCTAACATTGTTGATGTTTGATTCATGTGCCCGATAAATTGTTCGCCGAAACTACTAAATCCTATTGTAGGAATATCACTAAACAAATCTCCATATTCTTTTGTTTGATTTTTGCTTTCTAATTCTAATGTTCTAAAAGCACAATTAAAATTAATTATTCCACTAATTTTTTCTGATTTATCGTTATCCGTAACTGCTTTTTTAGTATCCTCAATTATATCGGTTGAATCAAGAATTTTTACATCCATTCCTTCGGAAATATTGCAATGAAATGTTATTGCTCCGTTTTCTTTTGCCATTCTAGGACTTCTCACATAAGGTTCATCACCAACCATTAAACCAACCGGATGTTTGAAAAAATTATTAGCTGCTTCTTCAGCACTTACACCAAGTGCTTCACTATAAGCTTCTAAAGCGGGTTTATTATTAAATTCAATAACTTCTCTGGTATCAGTAGGATTTACTTTAGTTGGGGTTAAAACTTTATCAGTTGCAATAAAACTTTGAGTTTTGATAATATCGAAATTTACAGCGGATTCAACTATGGTAAGAATTGCTGCATCAGTATAAACTTTATTTTTATACATAAGATTTGTTTTTTCAAATTTTAGATCATCACCAGCACCACCGCCAACTATGTTGATATTTGTTGCATTTCCAAGACTATCCATAAGTTTTTCTTCTAAACCAGTAAGACCATCAACGAGAATAATTCCATAATATTTGTTGATATCTAAATCAATAAAGCTTCCTAATTCGGAATTTATCGATTCAATGTTTTTACTTAAATCCAAATTAGTAGAAATATTTTCAATTACTTGTATGTTAAGATTTTTTACCTTATCACTTCCGAGAGCCATGGCTACAATAGAGTTTTTATCCATACTTCCGCTTATAATTTCACCGGCTGTTGTACACCCAATAGTTTCAGCTTCAGGAAATGATTTAGAAAATTCTTCTGCAACTTTTTGTAGATCGTAATTTGAAGATGTAAAATAGACAACTAGTTTTGGATTTGATTCAACTAAATTTTCCTTAATTTCAGCAACGGCTTCTTCTGCATTATTCTTTTTTGATTGATATACTTTGACACTCATTATTTCTCCTACTCTTAAATATGTATTCCTAATTCGTTTGCTAGAACTGTAATTTTTCCCATTATTACAGGATCATCGGGACTTGATGCATTAAATTTACTTGGGTCAATTCCTTTTAAAATCAATTTTGCTCGAGTCGTTGATGCAATAGATGGATTTCCCTTTGCACGTTCAGAAATTATTTTATCAATAGCGAGTTTAATTTGTCCTGCCATTTGAATTCCCCTTTTTTAATTATATCTAATATAAATTGTATCTATTATCGTTTAGTACAAAAAATTGTTTATAGGCAAAATTATTTCTTTATTCAATAATTCCTTTATGTGTTTAATAATGCAGGAAGAATAAAGAGTATTTTTTAGCGGGAGAGTGTTGGGTTAGCTTTAAAAAATGTCCTAAACATTCGTTTTATAAAAGCACAGTTAAAGAGAAAGCTTAAATTATCTCTGTTTAGGACATAAATATTCTTTAATAATTGTTCTGATACAGAATTTATGGTGTATCAACTTAAATTTTAAAATCTACATATACATTAAAAACTTTACGATATTTAAATTTTTTAAAATTGTATATTAATCATACTTTAACCATTTACTAACTTCTTTTAGTGTTGGTTTTTTACCGGTTTTTAAAAGACCTATTCTAAATATTTTACCTGCAATTGGGAACAACATGTAAATAGTAAATAAATTTACAGCTATTGAGGCTACAAGTTGCCAAACCGGAACATCTATAATAGTCATTCTTGCAGGCATTACAATAACTGAAAAGAAAGGAAGAATTGAAGAAATTTCTGCAATTAAATTACCCGGGTTTTTTGCAAGACTAAATGATATAAAGAATGGAATTATTATTAACATCATAAGAGGTGTCATTGCTGATTGTGCATCTTGTGGATTATCATAAATTGAACCTACAGTTACAAACAATGAAAGAAAAGTTAATAATCCCACAAAAAAGTTAAAAAGTAAATAAGTTATTTGCCAAGGGCTAATGTGTAATTGTAAATCTGCCGGAAGTGTAAAGATGGTTGTAAACCCAACAAGCATTATAGGTATTAACCAAACTATCATTTGCGATACACCAATAAGTGATGCACCTAAAATTTTTGCTGTTAAAAATTCCTTACTGCTTACAGAAGATAATAATACTTCAACAACGCGAGACATTTTTTCTTCCATAACTGATTGCATTGTTGTTTGTCCTATCATCAATAAGCTAATGTATAACAAAAAAGTGATAATATAGGATAAAGCTAACTTTCCGAAACCTTCTTCTTTAATATCTTCATCTTCCGAAATTTTGAATCCTGTTAAATCAACATTTGTTCGAGCAAAGCTCAAATCATTTTTCGAAAGGTCTTTATTGGCAAAATAATTATCAACTAAAACCTTATTTAAATGTCTTGAGACTTTTTGACTTATAGTTGGATTATTTGGAACTTTTGAAAAATATTTAACTTTTTTAGAAGCTTTAGAAGAATCTGATACAAAAATAATTCCGCTTAATTTTTCATTAAGTAAATTCTTTTTTTGTTCTTCCAAATAATTTTCTAATTCTGCATTCGATTTAGTTTTATATTGAAAAGAGTAATAGTTATTTTTTACAAATTCTAAATTACTAAATTCGTTTTTGAATGCTTCTGTTAAAGCGGCATCTTCTGTAATAATTTCCAACTTTGTATTTTCATCACCATCGTAACTCATAATAAGTGCTTGAAAACCGAGTATCAAAATCATAAGTAATGGAACTGCAAGAGTAGAAATAATGAAAGCTTTAGAAAGTAATTTTTCTTTAAATTCTCTTTTTAATAAACCTATTGTTCTATAATTAAACATTTCTGCCCTCCAAAATTTCTCCTTCTATTCTACCGGCAAGCTCAACAAAAATTTCTTGTAAAGAAATTTCATTAGCACTAAAGTTTTTTACTTCAACATCATTAGTAATAAGTAATTTTAACAACTCTTGAATATGTTCTTCACTTTTAACTTTTATTCCTGTTGTGTTTCCGTAATCAGAAATACTTTCTACAATTGGATTATCATTTAGGAAAGAAATATCTCCGTTATAAGTTAGATTTACGTTTCTTTGTGCAAATTTTGATTTAATTTGTTTTAGTGAACCATTTAGAATAATTTTTCCATTATCAATCATCGCTATATGATCACACATTTTTTCTGCAAAATCCATTAAGTGTGTAGAAAGAATTATTACTTTTCCTTTATTTTTTTCTTCAACTATTATTTGACGTAGAAGATTTGTATTAATTGGATCTAAGCCAGAAAATGGTTCATCTAAAATTATAAATTCCGGTTCGTGCAAAAGTGTTGCAATAAATTGTACTTTTTGCTGATTTCCTTTGGAAAGATCTTCTACTTTAGAAGCTTTTCTTTCAAGCAAATCAAATCTTTTTAAATAATCCATTGCTTTTTTTTGAACTTCTTTTCCGGTTACTCCTTTTATTTCCGCAAAAAACAAAAGTGTATCAAGTACTTTCATTTTTTTGTATAAACCTCTTTCTTCGGGAAGATAGCCAACTTTATTTTTAAATTCTTCTCCTACTTTTTTTCCTCTTAAAATTATTTCTCCACTATCGGGAAAATAAATATTCATCATCATTCGGATTGTTGTTGTTTTACCCGCACCGTTTCTACCGATAAGTCCGAATATTGAACCTTCTGGGACTTCAAAAGAAACATTATCAGTCGCTTTAATATTCCCGAAAGTTTTGGTTAAATTTTTTACTTCAAGTGCATTCATTTAACTCTCATTTTTATCTAAAAATATATTTTCTAATTTATTTGTACAAACCAACTTTTAGGCAAAGTTGAGTTTATTATTTTGTTTTCCAAACCTTTCAAAAACAAATAATTTTTATTACCCAAAATAAGAATTCTATTACAAATACTTGTGATTAATGGTAAATAATGTACTGATTTTATAAGGGGTGAACCTTAGCTCGGTTTTTTTGGTACTTAAGATGAATCTATTTAATTAACATAAAACATATTTATAGAATGATAGAACCTAACACAATGTTTTTTAGTTGTATTAAAAAAGAAAAATTGAGTAGTAATTTTAACAGTTAGCAAGAAAGCAAAGCAAAAGATCAAATTGATGGAAAAGTCAAAAGTCAAACGGAATTGTATTTTTAAGTCTGATTTCGAATTTTCTAATTCTAACTTCTAACTTCTTAATTCTAACTTCAATAAAGTTTCAATTCTACAATAGTTCAATTAATATCGCAATTCCGGCAACAATCGGTCCCCCAAACTTCATACCGTTTCAATTCTACAATAGTTCAATTAATATAACAACTATTGACAGCATTCCCCTGCTTTAAGGGGTATAGTTTCAATTCTACAATAGTTCAATTAATATACACTTTCTGTTGCTGAAATGTTTAGAGCAAGAAAAGTTTCAATTCTACAATAGTTCAATTAATATAGGGTGGAGCGTTTACTGCTGAGAGTGGAGTTGGTGTGGTTTCAATTCTACAATAGTTCAATTAATATTTTAATTAGTGAAAAGCCTATAAATTTAATAAAGAGTTTCAATTCTACAATAGTTCAATTAATATACAAAAAAGTATAACTTTCGGACCAACAGAGAGCAGTTGTTTCAATTCTACAATAGTTCAATTAATATTGAAAATGCCAATAGATTGAGATACTCAAAAGACACGTTTCAATTCTACAATAGTTCAATTAATATTATTAGACTCGGTGTTTATATACCCGCCGATTATGTTTCAATTCTACAATAGTTCAATTAATATATTGATGAACTTACCGATAAACATCTGCTAATCGCTGTTTCAATTCTACAATAGTTCAATTAATATGACTTTAAAAGATTTGGTAGATAAAAGCTTAGTATGTTTCAATTCTACAATAGTTCAATTAATATCAAGGAAGACATTCATCTAGTAGTTCCTTAGACCATTGTTTCAATTCTACAATAGTTCAATTAATATCCTTCTTCTTGGGTATTGTGAACACAAATCCTCACATGTTTCAATTCTACAATAGTTCAATTAATATAGCGCAAAATAGTGAAAAAATAAGGTTTTGTAAAGAAAAAAGCTCAAAAACAGCGTTTTGTCGATCTAC
>PDWI01020576.1_pt1 | contig 10293 bp, 10 predicted proteins | sample 1430891 | NCBI WGS metagenome assembly PDWI01 (sample SAMN01162508, study PRJNA174530) | Oral metagenome, whole genome shotgun sequencing project. | biome: Marine environment; feature: Marine mammal; material: Swab sample of the gingival sulcus; isolation source: swab sample of gingival sulcus... | reverse complement strand
AATTCATCTAATAATTGATAAATAGCATATTTTGCCCCAACATCAATACCACGTGTTGGTTCATCAAAAATCATAACGGTTGCATCTCTAAATAACCATTTACCGATAACTACTTTTTGTTGGTTACCGCCACTTAAATTATTTACTAATTGCTCAACTGTTGGTGTTTTAATTTCCATTTTATCAATAAAGGTTTTAGATGCTTTTTTCTCTTCACTATGAGAAATAACACCTAAACTATTAGATACTTTATCCATTGATGCCATCGTAATATTCTCACGAATACTCATTCGAACAGCAACACCATTGAGTTTTCTATCTTCAGAAAGATAGGCAATTCCAGCTTTGATTGCATCAGCAGGATCTTTTATGGAAACTTTATGATCGTGAACATAAATTTCTCCATTGTCTAAAGGATCTGCTCCAAAAATAGATCTAGCGAGCTCAGTTCGTTTTGCACCAACCAATCCTGTAATACCTAAAATTTCACCCTTACGTAAATCAAAATTAAGTGGCTCAAATACCCCATAACGCTCCGCATTCATTACCGATAAAATCACTTTATCTTCAATCATCGCAGTTTTTGGTGGGAAATGATTATCTAATGAACGACCTACCATTTTGGTAATAATTTCGTCCATTGTAATTTCACTAAATACGTGGTCTGATACATAAGTACCATCACGGAAAATTGTAATATGGTCACAAATACGTTTTAACTCTTCCATACGATGTGAAATATAGACGATACTTACACCTTTTGCTTTAAGCTTTTCTACTAACTCAAAAAGTTTATCAATTTCTTTTTCAGTTAAAGCCGAGGTTGGTTCATCCATAATCAAAATTTCAACATCAAAGGATAACGCTTTAGCAATCTCTACCATTTGTTGTTTAGCAACAGGCAAAGTGCGAACTTCATCAGTTGGGCTAACATCAATATCAAATAATGATAAGAGTCTTTCAGATTCTTTAATCATTTTTGCTTTATCGACCATACCCATTTTTATTGGTTCACGTGCAAAGAAAATATTTTCAGCTACAGTTAAATGTGGAATTAAGTTTAACTCCTGAAAAATCATACTTATTCCTTGATGCTGAGCTTCAAGAACTGAAGAAAATTTTACTTTTTCACCTTTGTAGATAATTTCACCTTCATCTGCTTCGTGAACACCAATCATACATTTCATCAATGTGGATTTGCCTGCACCATTTTCACCCATTAAAGCGTGTACTTCACCTTTTCTTAAGGTTAGTTGTACATCTTTTAACGCTTGAACACCTGCAAATCCTTTACTAATGTTTCGCATTGTGAGTAACGTTTCTTTCTCGTTCGACATAGCGTACTCCAATTATAGTTTATAATTATTTAGTTTATAAAACTAACTTTTACTAACTGCAGCAAGGGCAGTTTTGTTTATCATCTTCAACTCTTAATCCATAAGACTTAAATTTCTCTAGCACAATTTCCATTTCTTCTTTTGGAAGAATTGGAATAGGTTGATTGGTTGCTAATAACTTAATATACCAAGATGCTAACACTTCAACTTCTTGTGCTAACCATAATGCTTTATCAAGATTTTTTTCTGCACCAAGGAAACCGTGATGAGCAAGTAAAATAGCCTTACTTTCTTTAATTCCTTCTCTTACATATTCAGATAATTGAAGAGAACCAAAGGTTGCATAAGGGATACAAGGAATGTGATCATTACCACCTACAGCTACCATATAATGAATTGGTGGAATTTCTTTTTCTAAAATAGAAACTGCTGCACAGTTAATAGCGTGATTATGAATAACCGCATCACAATCAGGACGAGAATCATAAACCGCAAGGTGGAAATTCCATTCACTTGAAGGTAATTTTCCCTCTTCAAAATTTCTATTTCCATCTACATAAACAATATCATCTTCTGTTAATAAATGATAAGGTGTGCCTGTTGGAGTAATAAGCATTCCGTCTTTATAACGTACGCTAATGTTACCAGCTGTTCCTTGATTTAAGCCTAATCGACCCATTTCTAAACAGGTATCAATAATTTTTCGAGATAATTCTTTTCTGTTCATTTTCAATTTCCTTTTTATATTTAAAATAAAGGGGTTACGCCTTTTTTAATGATAATATTGCCATATTTAGCCGTTTCACCGCTAATAACAACAGCATAGGCTTCTTTAGCTCTATCATAAAAGGCAAAGCGATCTATTCTTGTTAATTTTGGAGTAAATCCAACCGCTTGTTTAATTGCATTTAAGTAACTTTCTTCGACACTTGGATCTAATGAGTCACCTTCAACTGCTTGCATCATTACTAATGGTGCATCAACATAAGCATCAAACTCAAACAGTGGGCTAATGCCACTTAATAAGGTGCTTACGCTAATTCCATCGGCACGAATAACCTTATGATGAAGTGCGTGTGCAGGAAAATGAGCATCAGATAACACAAGTTCATCGCCGTGTCCCATTTCTGCAAGGATTTTTAGCAACTCTGGTGAGATTGCCGGATGAATGCCTTTTAACATAAAACCTTCCTTAATTATCTTTAATTTCTTTTAACCATTTTTGATAGCTTTCACTATTTTCTGCTGGATAAATACGTTGTTTATTTGGTTGCATCTTCTGTTGAGCTTTCTCGACATTTTCAAATACACCAACACCTGCAAAAGTGAACATTGCTGCACCTAAAACAGTACTTTCCGCAACATCAACAATATCTAATGGTAAACCTAATACATCGGCTCTGATCTGATTCCATAATTTATTTTTAGAACCACCACCGACACAAATTAAACTTTCGGCTTCAAAGTGGCTGACTTTTTGTAACACTGCTAAACCATTTTTAAGTTGTAGTGCCATATATTCCAATGCGGCACGATAAATCTGTCCACGTTGATTGTGCATAGATAAGCCCGTAATACTTCCTAGCCCAACAGGTTTATCAGTCGCTGCAAAAGTACCTATAAAGCGAACACCGTTTGATCCAACTGCAACTTTCTCACCTTCACTAATCATTGTTGGATAATATTTATCTGTACCCACTACATCAGCAAAGAAAAGTTTACCAACCCATTCCATCACGCCAGAACCAACCCATTGTACTGCAGGGTTAAAACAGCGATCTTGTGCATCAAACTCAGTGGTTAAACCTTGTGGAACAAATTCAATATGTGGCTCGGCTTTCTCGGTTCTTGCCATTAAAATTTCCCACGTACCAGAACTTAATACAGGTTGATTTAAACCAGCCCCTGAACCAAATACTGCAAATTGAGTATCGTGTCCGCAAGAGATAACAGGAATTTCATTTAAACCAAATTTTTGGGCTAACTCTTTTGATAACGTTCCGATTTGTTCACCTGCATTTACCATTGTAGGGAAATGATCTTTGGTTAAACCTAATACTGATAACACATCACTATCCCAATCATTACTTTCAAGATTAGTCATCATTGAGGTACCTGCCATCGTGCGATCGGTAGTAAATGTACCTGTTAAACGTTGGCTAAGCATTGATGAAATGAAAACCCATTTATCCATTTTTTGAAAAATGTCAGGTTTATTTTCTTTAAGCCATAATAATTTGAAAAGTGTGTTAAAACTGTATTGACCAATACCATTACGTTGATACAACTGTTCAACATTTAAGTATTTATCAAGGTTAGTCATTACAGGTAAGGTTCGTGGGCATTTCCACGAAATAATAGGATAGATTTGCTTACCATCTTTATCAAAAGGTGCACCGTCCACTCCGAAAGTAGTAACAGCAATCCCTTTTATGTCAGATAAAGCGATATGATTTTTTTGTAAATTTGCAAGCGTATGTTCAGCACAAGTTCTTTTGCCAAATTTCTGCAAAATCCCAAATATGATATTGTGCATTTTCAGGATCAGCTTGAGTATTATTTGCAATATGATGAGAGGCAACTATTTTACCATTTTCATCAATTGCAATAGTACGTAAATTTGTCGCACCACAATCAAAAATTAATGCAATTGCCATATAATACCCTCTAAATAATGTTTATATAGTGCGGTATTACTACCGCACACTAGTTATTTAATATTATTTATATAAACCGCCATAAGCTGCACAAGCTCTATAATCTTGACCTTCTTTGTCTTGACCGAAAGCAGACCACGCACTTGGACGGAATACATCTTGATCAGGTACATTGTGCATTGCTACAGGAATACGTAGCATTGACGCAAGCGTAATAAGATCTGCACCAACGTGTCCAAAGGTTGCAACACAGTGGTTAGCACCCCAGTTAGCCATTACTGAATACACATCGGTAAATGCACCTTCACCTGTTGTGCGAGGAACAAACCACGTTGTTGGCCACGTTGGATTAGTACGATTATTTAAGATATGATGTACTTCTTCTGGTAATTCTAATGACCAACCTTCAGCAATTTGTAATACTGGTCCTACACCTTTAACAATATTGATACGGTGCATTGTAAATGGCATACCACCTTTTGTTAGATATTGAGATGATAAACCGCCCCCACGGAAGTATTCGTGAACAGCTTGACAGAAGCGGGTCGCTTTATAGCATTTTTTACCATCTTCTTCTGTTACTTCCCAATAAGGTTTCATAATTGGATTACCGTTTTCATCAGTATGTTCACCTGTACCATCAAGGGTTGCAGGTCCTGAGTTAATTAAGTGGATAAATCCAGTTTCAGGGCGGAAACCTGTTACACGTTCAACACTATCTGGAGACCAATAAGTACGAACATCAGCAAAAATCTGAGCAGCACCTGTTAATTGATGACCAAAGAGCATATTTACGCCATTTAAGTTATCATTTTCAGTTGCAAGTAGATATGGAGGACGTACGCCGTTCCAATCGTAAGTAGTATTTAATACCGCTTCCATAAAGTCACCATTTGGAAGGTGATCTGTCCAGTGACGTTGTCCTTGGAAACCTGCTAAAATTGCATTATGTCCTAAGGCTTCTTCTCCGTAACCAATTTCAGCTAAACGAGGATTTCCTACCATTAAGTCACGAGCAATCAGCGTCATTTTCACACAAGTTTCTAATAACTCTTCTTTTTCTTCTTCTGTTCTTTGATGTTCTGGTGCATTAACATCAACACCTTCAATACAATGTTCTTTTGCAAATGCTAACGCAAGTTCAAATTCTTCTTGGTCAAAAATATTGCGATCAAGACGACGTTTAACTTCTGTCATATCAACAAATTCATTACGCATACCAAGATATTCACGGTAGAAATCAGGATTAACAATTGAACCTGCAATACCCATTGATACACCACCAATTGAAAGATATGATTTACCTCTCATTGTAGCAACTGCTAAACCTGCACGAGCAAAGCGTAGTAGTTTTTCTTGTACATCTTTTGGAATAGTAGTATCACCTGCTTCTTGAACATCGTGACCGTAGATAGAAAATGCAGGCAATCCCATTTGGTTATGACCTGCAAGAGCAGCTGCTAAATATACTGCTCCTGGACGCTCTGTACCATTAAAGCCATAAATTGCTTTTGGTAGATGTGGATCCATATCAATAGTTTCGCTACCGTAACACCAAGCAGGCGTAACCGTTAATGTTAAACCAACATTTTCACGTTTAAATTTTTCTGCTGTTGCAGCAGCCTCTGCTACACCACCAATACAAGTATCAGCAATGACGCACTCTACAAACTCACCAGTTGTATGGCGAACATTACTTGAAAGAAAATCTGCAACCGTACGAGCCATCGTCATAGTTTGATCTTCTAGTGACTCACGAACTCCCATTCGGCGACCATCAATAGTTGGACGAATACCAATTTTTACTTTTTGTTCATTAAGTTTCATAGTTACTTCCCATAAGTTTGTTGACTAAACTTTGATTATAATAACACAAAGAAAATAAAAGTGTGGCTTTTTTGTGGTTTTTTATCAAAAAATGTGAAGAATATCACAAAAGATAAAAACAAATATATTTTTTCAGCTCTTTTTTTAAGTTTTTTGATTTGTATAAGGGTAATATTTTATAAAAAAAACACAATTTAACCTTTTATTTACTTTTTTTGTTGTTTTTGTGATGTATTAAGAAATAAATAAATTATTTATTTTAATATGGAGCATACAAAAATATGTATAAAAATTATTTTTAAACTTTTTAATCATTTTATTTCAAATAATGTTAAAATCTAAAATATTTTATAAAAGAGGTTATTATGATTTGGTATAAAGTATTATTTTCTTTACAAGGGAGAATTAACCGTAAAGCATTTTGGACTGGCATTGGTTTCAATTTCCTATTTCTTTTCTTATTAGGTTTTTTTATTGATACTCAAAACTTAACTATTATTACAGTTGTTCCACTATTTATAAGTATTTTTAGTATTGGTGCTGTTTCTGTAAAAAGATTACACGATAGAAACCGTAGTGGTTTTAATGTTTTTATGTTGTTATTCCCTGTTTTATGCTATGTTTCTTCTTTTGGTCTTGAAGGAAAACTTGCTTGGGGACTTGGTGTGGTGTTTCCTGTATTTATTATCACCGTATTAGTTATGGATTTAGGTGTATTTCAAAGTAGCGATGAAAACAAATATGGAAAAAAATCACAGTCAATAATTTTTAAATAAAAAATAAGCCTTATCAAAAATAAAAATGATAAGGCTTGTTTTTAACTATCTTCTTTTATTCATCAATTTCTTCAAAATCAAGATTAAGTGGATCACTTGATAATAAAATTCCTGTTAAATCTGAATAAACATAATCTTCTGGGAAGAAAGTAACTCCTGCAAAATTTACAGGGCTATCAACTTCACCAAACTCAACATCATCAGCACCAACAGGAATAGGAGCAAGAGCTACAATACCAATATCTAAAGTTTCAAGCTCACTAACACCTCGAATTGCACCATAAACAATAATACCTTCCCAGCCATTTTGAGTAGCAAGACTTGCCAAATAGCCATCAATCAAGGCACGGCGAGTTGAGCCACCACCATCAATCAGTAATACTCTACCTTCACCATCTTCTGATAAAATATTTTCAATAAGCCCATTACTCTCAAAACATTTTACGGTTGTTATTCGCCCAAAGAAATGATCTCGACCACCAAAGTTAGAAAACATAGGATCAAGAACGTCCACATCTTCACCGTAATAATCACAAAGATCAGTGGTATTAAAAAGCATACATACTCCTTATCATATAAATTATGTCTAGTATAAATGTTATACAAGATTTTATCAATATTTTTATAAAAAATATTAAAAACACTTAAAATTTATTTTTTTCTATGCTAAAATCCCTACTTAATTTTATCATTTAAAAAATCAGGAAATAATATGGCAAGTATTACGGTTCAACAAGCAGCTGAAAAAGTGGGTAATCGTTTTGATTTAATCTTAATGGCAGCACGTCGTGCGAGAATGTTACAACGTGGTCTTAGAGCTCCTTTAGTTGATGACAATGGTGATAAACCAACAGTTATTGCTCTGCGTGAAATTGAAGAAGGTCTTATCACCGATGAAATTATGGACGAAATGGAAAGAGCTGATGAATTAATGCGTCAGGAAAATGAGCAAAAAGCTATTAGCAAAACATTAAACGCTTACTAAACAAATAATATATGTATTTAGGTGAGATTTTCAAACCGCTTGATGATGTTTGCAAAACCTATCTAACATCAATTCAGTGTGAAAAAATAACAAAGGCTTTCATATTTGCACGAGATGCTCACGAAGGGCAATATCGTTCAAGTGGAGAGCCTTATATTTCTCACCCCGTTGTAGTTGCTAAAATTTTAGCTGAAATGCACCTTGATGATGAATCTATCATTTCAGCATTACTTCACGATGTTATTGAAGATACTCCAGTAACAGAAGAAGAAGTTGCTCAACACTTTGGAAGTGAAGTTGCTCTTATTGTGCAAGGCGTTTCTAAACTTGATAAACTAAAATTTAGAACAAGGCAAGAAGCTCAAGTTGCAAACTTTCAGAAAATGCTTCTTGCAATGACTCAAGATGTGCGAGTTATCTTAATAAAACTTGCTGATCGTACTCATAATATGCAAACATTAGGATCTTTAAGACCTGATAAAAGAAAACGAATTGCCAAAGAAACTCTTGAAATTTACACTCCCATCGCTCATCGACTAGGACTTGAAAAACTTCGCAAAGAACTTGAAGATCTTTGTTTAAGTGCAATTTATCCTAAACGTAGTGAAATTATTGCAAAAGCAAAAAATCACGCAAAACATCATCATCAAAAATTATTAAATACTATTATTGAAGAAATTCAAACCGCTTTGAAACAAGTTGGTATTAAAGCTCAAGTATTTGGACAAGAAAAACATAATTTTTCTATCTATTTGCGAATGCGAATACATAATCAAAAATTCAAATCAATTTTAGATGTTTATAATTTTAAAATTATTGTTGAAAGTATTGATAATTGTTATCGTGCTTTAGGTGTTATTCATCAACTATATTCACCTCGCCCACAGATGTTCAAAGATTATATCGCTATTCCTAAATTAAATGGCTATCAATCATTACATACATCTTTATTAGGTCACAAAGGAATGCCTATTGATGTTCATATCAGAACATCTGAAATGCACCAACAATCAACTCTTGGGATAGTCGCTTTTTGGTCATCTGAACAAAAAGATGAAACAAAAAAAGCAAAAACTATTACCCAAAGAAGCGTGAAAGATTGGCTTAAAGAAATTGATGAACTAAAAACTGAATCACAAAATGATAATGAATTTGTAGATCATATCAAATCTGCACTTTTTAAAGAAACTATTTTTGTATTCACCCCTCGTGGACGTATTATTGAGCTTGCAAAAGGCTCTTGCCCTATTGACTTTGCCTATGCTTTACATTCCGATTTAGGCAATTATTGTCAATCTGTGTTAATTGATGGTAAAATTGAACCGCTTAATTATAAATTACAATCAGGTCAAACCGTTGAAATTCAAAGAAGTAGAGACGTTTGTGTTCAAAAACAATGGCTTAATTTCGTAGTTATGCCAAAATCAAAAGTACAAATTAACAATATTCTACGAAAAAGTTAAGGATATACAATGAGACAAAAAGCAAAAGGATTTAAACATTTTAAAGAAGCATTTTTTTATTCACTTAATGGAGTTAAAGCCTGTTTTAAAAATGAAGCAGGATTTCGTCACGAATGTGGAGCTTGTTTATTATTAGTTCCTTTAAGCTTTTTTGTTGGAGAAAATGGTGCTGAAATTGCTATACTACTATTTTCTGTGTTTTTTGTTTTAATTATTGAAATATTAAATAGTGCTGTTGAAGCAGCTATTGATAGAATATCATTAGAACATCATAAACTTTCAGGACTTGCCAAAGATTTAGGCTCTGCAGCAGTATTTATGGCAATGTTACTTTGTCTTCTTACTTGGATTGTTGTATTCCTTTTTTAGGTTTTAATATATCTTAACATCAACCTATTTCATTGATAGGTTTTAGCAACAGATTAAACATTATTTAATAGGTATAATATAGACAATTAGCAATTGCTAGTCTTTTTTATTTATTATGGAGTTTTAATCTATGTCAAACCAATCTAAATGCCCGTTCCCACATCACGAACAACCTAAATCATCAGGTTGTCCTGTGGCTCACGGTGCAAGCACATCAACAGAGCAATCTGTAATGGCATTTTGGCCAAATAGCCTTAATTTGGATATTTTACATCAACACGATACCAAAACAAATCCATTAGGCGAAGCATTCAACTATGCGGAAGAATTTAAAAAATTAGATTTAGAAGCATTAAAAAATGACTTAAAAGCATTGATGACAGACAGTCAAGAGTGGTGGCCTGCGGACTGGGGACACTACGGCGGTTTAATGGTGCGTATGGCGTGGCACTCGGCTGGTTCATATCGTACGACTGACGGTCGTGGTGGTGCTGGAACAGGTAACCAACGCTTTGCACCATTAAACAGCTGGCCAGATAATGCCAACTTAGACAAAGCTCGCCGTTTATTATTCCCTATCAAGAAAAAATACGGTAATAAAATTTCTTGGGCTGATTTAATGATCTTAGCAGGTAATATGGCGTATGAATCAATGGGATTAAAAACCTTTGGTTTTGCGGGCGGTCGTGAAGACATTTGGCACCCTGAAAAAGATATTTATTGGGGTGAAGAAAAAGAGTGGCTTGAAGCGGGCGACAAACGCTATGAAGATAGCGAATCGCGTGAGAAACTTGAAAATCCATTAGCTGCGGTTCAAATGGGCTTAATTTATGTAAACCCAGAAGGTGTTGGTGGTAAACCAGATCCATTAAAAACAGC
>PDWI01010592.1_pt1 | contig 10293 bp, 11 predicted proteins | sample 1430891 | NCBI WGS metagenome assembly PDWI01 (sample SAMN01162508, study PRJNA174530) | Oral metagenome, whole genome shotgun sequencing project. | biome: Marine environment; feature: Marine mammal; material: Swab sample of the gingival sulcus; isolation source: swab sample of gingival sulcus... | reverse complement strand
AGACGAAGGATACGCCAAGGCAGTTCAAGTTTCTCAACAAGTCCTTGAACATAATTAACCATCTCGTCAAGACGCTCGTAGCTACGTTCAGGTTTATCGATGCAAACAATTTCAACTTTGTCAAACTGATGCAAGCGATTAAGTCCTCTCACGTCTTTACCATACGAACCAGCCTCACGACGGAAGCAAGCACTGTAGGCAACGTTTTTAATCGGCAATTCGCTCTCCTGTAGCATTACATCGCGATAGATATTCGTTACAGGCACTTCAGCCGTTGGGATTAGGTAAAGATTGTCAGCTGTAACGTGGTACATCTGTCCTTCTTTGTCTGGGAGTTGCCCTGTTCCATAGCCAGAGTCTTCGTTCACGACATAAGGAGGTTGTACTTCATTGAAGCCTGCCTTAATCCCTTCATCTAGGAAGAAATTAATTAAAGCTCTCTGAAGTCTCGCACCATAGCCCTTGTAAACAGGGAAGCCTGCTCCTGAAATTTTAACTCCTAGTTCAAAGTCAATCAAGTCGTATTCTTTTGCCAAGTCCCAGTGGGGGAGTGCCTTGCCTTCAAAGCTTGGCATTGAACCTCCTGCTTTTACCTCTACGTTGTCCTCTGCCTGCTTACCTTCTGGTACAATATCTGCTGGTATATTTGGTATTTGAAGTAGTAGGTCGCGGAGCTTAGCTTCTGTTTCGCTTTGTTGCTCCTCTAGGGCTTTGCTTTGTTTTTTAAGTTCGGCTACCTCTTCTCGGATAGCTGTTGCTTCGTCCTTCTTCCCTTCTTTCATCAAGCCTCCGATTAGGCGGGCTTTCTGATTTTGCTGGGCAAGCAGATTATCTAATTCTTGCTGTCCACTACGACGGCTATCATCAAGGGCGATGACCTCATCGATGATAGTCTCGGCAGGGAAATTTTTCTTAGCTAACTTAGCTACGATACCTGCCTTATCCTCTCTTATTTGTTTGAGTGTAAGCATTATTCCTTTTTTGTATATGATAAGAGGTTGCACTCCGAGGACAAAATCCTCACGAGGCAACCTCTATAAATTCTAATTCGTTATGTCTATCTCTTCGCTAGGCTTGGGAGATAGTTAACTTATCAAGAGGCTCTTATGCCTCAGCCTTGATAGAAACGAATGAGCGGTCGTTACGCTTACGAGTAAATACCACAGTACCATCTACTAGAGCATAGAGTGTGTGATCCTTACCCATACCTACGTTTTCACCTGGGTGATGTTGCGTACCACGTTGGCGTACTAGGATATTACCTGCCTTAGCAGTCTGACCTCCGTAAAGCTTAACGCCTAGGCGTTTACTTGCTGATTCACGTCCGTTCTTCGAACTACCTACACCTTTTTTATGTGCCATTTTCTTTCTACTTTTAAGTTCGTAATCCTAATTATTTACCTCCGTCAAGTTCGTCTTGCCACTTCTTTAGCTCGTCCCACTTACCAGCTGCTGCAAGCTCTGCTTGCTTTGGCCAAGTGTCAGGAGTCATAGCTGCGTAAGTACCACCCTTTGGAGCTAGGATAGCTCTCAACTCTTCTGGAGTCTTAGCTGCCAAATCAGCAAAAGTTACGATACCTTCACCATAGAAAAGTTCTTTAACCTTTGGTCCGATACCTTCTACCTTTGTCAAATCATCTTTCTTGCTTGCTGAGCTTGCTGGCTTTGCTTCAGCTTTCTTTTCAGCCTTAGCTGCCTTAGCACTTCCGAAAAGGATATTCTCTACCTTTACTTCAGTGAACTGTTGGCGGTGACCGTTAAGCTTACGGTAGCCTTTTCTTCTCTTCTTGTGGAAAACAAGAACCTTATCTCCCTTAACAAGAGCAGTAAGTACTTCACAAACAACCTTCGCACCTTCTACAGTAGGAAGACCAACGACTACTTCGCCGTCTTTGTCTGCTAGCAATACTTTGTCAAACTCAATCTTTGCTCCGTTTTCTACTCCTTTTACGTGTGGAATGAAGATACGGCGACCTTCTTCTACCTTGAACTGTTGTCCTTGGATTTCTGCAATTACGTACATTTTATATGTAATACTAATAAATTAGCCCCGTAAGGTGACCTGCTTCGTGCTAAGTTCTTCTTCTTTACCTTACATAGGAAAACACGCAAAGATAACAATTTATCTCTAATTACGCAAACTTTTAGAAAGGAAAAGAGGGTGCATCAGTAAAGATGCACCCTCTCGGATTATTCTTAGTATGAAGTAAGCCTTAGGCTTTCTTTGCTACTACGCGACGCTCTTTGATACGAGCCTTCTTACCAGTCAATGCACGTAGGTAGTATAGCTTAGCACGACGTACCTTACCATATTTCTCTACAGTGATTTTTTCGATGAATGGGCTTTCAAGCGCGAAAATACGCTCTACACCAACACCTTCTGACATCTTACGTACTGTGAAGTGTTTCTTTTCGCCGTGTCCATTAACTTTGATTACGACACCACGGTAACGCTGGATACGCTCCTTGTTACCCTCCTTAATACGATAGTCAACAGTGATAGTATCACCACTCTTAAACTCTGGGTGCTCTTTGCCTGTAGCAAATGCTTCGTTTACGATTTTAATAAAATCCATTTCTCTTTTAACTTTGCTTATTTTTATATTAGTTGTACTAAAACGCAATATACACAGTATCTTAAAGTTTACTGCCAGAGATTACGCAAAAGCTCTGCAAAGGTACGATTTTTATTTGAGATACACAAGCTTGAGCCTTTTCATATTTTTTCGCTTAAGTTTTGTGAAAGGGGAAATGTTTTGTTCTATTGTTAAGTTGTTGTATGCTAGTCTTATATATTGTGTTTTGAACGTCGCCTAAAAACTTTCCGCTAAACTTTTGAAAACTTAGCGGAAAAGTCAAAAAAGTTTATGGGAAAAGTCATTTGACTTTAGCGGAAAACTTTCAGAACCTATACAGAGGCAAAAAAATAAGGCTGTGCTTAATCAGCACAGCCTTATCCATTAGCTTATTATTTTGAAGCAAGCCTATAGGTTGTCTTTCTCAATATCCTTGAAATACTTGTAAGTACCAACCTTCAGCTCTTCACAAGCAGCTTCGTCGCAGACGATGATACCGTGCTTGTGCATCTGAAGAGCAGTGATTGTCCACATCTGATTAACTGCTCCTTCTACAGCTTGTTGCAAAGCACGAGCTTTGTTGTGTCCATTAACCAAAATCAATACTTCTTCTGCATCAAGAATTGTGCCAACACCGACAGTTAGGGCAGTCTTAGGCACTTTGTTTACATCGTTGTCGAAGAAACGTGAATTTGCAATAATCGTGTCAGTAGTCAATGACTTGATACGTGTGCGTGAACTTAGCGAAGAGCCAGGTTCATTGAAGGCGATGTGTCCATCAGGACCGATACCTCCTAGGAACAAATCAATACCTCCAGCACGACGCATTGCAGTCTCGTAAAGTTCGCATTCAAACTCCAAATCCTCTGCATTTCCATTCAAGATATGCACGTTCTCTGGAAGAATGTCGATGTGGCTGAAGAAGTTATTCCACATAAATGAGTGATAGCTCTCAGGGTGATCCTCTGGCAAACCGATATACTCGTCCATATTAAAGGTTACGACATTCGCGAAAGAAACGCGACGCTCTTCGTAAGCTTTGATAAGCTCTTGGTAAAGTCCTAGAGGCGATGAGCCTGTTGGCAGACCAAGTACCATAAAAGGTTTCTCATTAGTTGGGATAAAGCTGTTTAGCTTTTCTACGACATAATCAGCAGCCCACTTAGATAGACTTTGATAGTCATTTTGGATAATTAATCTCATTTTGTATTCTTTTTTATTGTGTTAGTTTTATTACTTATGTTTCTTATGCTTCTGCTTTGGCTAAGCCTTCGGCAATGTCTTGTCCTAGTTGCCAAGCTTCATCAATAACGCTTTTGAGGTCTGCCATTTTAAGTTCAACAGGTGAGCCAAGCATTTCCCAGCCCATTTCTTCGGCGAAAGGCTTAAGCTTCTTAACGGCAGCAGGTGCCCAAGAGAAAGAACCAAAGGTTGCATAGAGACGGTTCTTCACGTCTCGTATTCTAATTAGGTTAAGAATGTTTTCAATCGGGCTGAATAATTCGCCACAATAAGTCGGCGAACCAATGATAAGCCCTTTATAACGGAAGACGTCACAGAGAATTTGTGAAGCAGTGCTTTTGCTAACGTTGTGGCAAATGATTTTCTTTACACCTGCCGAAGCTAGAGATTGTGCGATAATATCTGCCACTTGTTCTGTATTGCCGTACATAGAACCATAGAGCAGAACAACGCCGTCTTCGCTTTCGTAGCGACTAAGTTTGTCATAAACAGCTTTTGCTTCAGGGAAATGACGTTCTGTCCAGATGGGACCGTGCGTTGGACAAACAAGCTTTGGTTCAATCCCTGCTTTGTCCATATTCTTAAGCACTTTCTGAACGAAGTTGCCATACTTGCCAATAATGCAAGAATAATAACGGTGCATTTCCTTGAGCGTATGCTCTATATCGCATTGATAATCAAAAATATGCCCGTGCAAAGCTCCGAAAGTGCCGAAAGCATCAGCAGAGAAAAGTGCTTTATTTGTTGCTTCAAAAGTAAACATCACTTCTGGCCAATGTACCATAGGTGCTAGGACGAAAGAAAACTTAAAGTTGCCAAGCTCAAGCTCCATTCCGCCTTTTACCTCAAGAAGATTGTCTGTAATTTGATGAAAGCCTTCAAGCATTTGGAAGGTTTTCTTGTTACCAATAATTTGAACCTCAGGATAACGCTGACGCAGTAAGCCAATAGCTCCTCCGTGGTCAGGCTCAATGTGATTGACAATTAGGTAATCAACAGGGCGTTCGCCTAGTATGCGTTCAATCTTGTGAAAGAAAACATCTGCATAGCATACATCAACCGTGTCAATCAATACTGTTACCTCGCCAACTAATAGGTAGGAGTTATACGAAACACCTTCTGGTAATGCCCACAGGTTCTCGAAGAGTTCTTTGTTTCTGTCGTTGACGCCAACGTAATGAATGTTTTCAGATATTTTGGGAACTGTGTACATAAGTGATAAATGCTTTTGTTATTATTACTCTTGTGTAAGAGGCTTTCTGTAGGCTTGCACCATAAGATAAATTCCAATTAGAATAAATGGAATGCTGAGTACTTGTCCTTGATTAAGTCCGATGCTCGCCTGCATATTGATTTCCCAAGCTTCCTGTACATTTTTTATGCTCTCAATAATGAAGCGAGCTAAGAAAATACCTGTTAAGAAGAAGCCAACAATCAAGCCAGAGTAGCGACGCGCTGCATCACGTTTCCAATAGAGCCACATACAGCCAGCGAAGACCAAAAGATAGGCTAGGGCTTCGTAGATTTGAGTAGGGTGACAACCCATTGAAAGGTCAGGGACAAGCTCGTGATATTCTCTTGAGCGTAGAAAGCGGAAACCCCAAGGCAAGTCTGTTGGACGACCAAAAATTTCGCTGTTCATCAAGTTCCCCAAGCGAATAAATGCCGCTGCTAATCCGGTAGGCACAGCCAAACGGTCAAGCGTCCAAAGTAAAGATTTCTTTGCTACACGACGAGAGAAGAGCCAACAAGCGAAGATAACGCCAATCGTTCCTCCGTGGCTAGCTAAGCCACCTTCCCAAATAGCTAATATCTTCGATGGGTTAGCAAAATAGTATTGAGGGTTGTAGAATAAGACGTGTCCAAGCCTAGCCCCGATAACCGTCCCTAGAACAACATAGATATAGAGGGAATTCATCCACTCGGGATCAAGCTTTTCTTTCTTCCAGATACGCTCTTCAATCGCAGGTCCTAGAATCAACAAGCCTAAAGCAAAGAGGAGACCATACCAACGGACTTCTCTGCCGAAGATTTCAAATATCGCAGGATCAACGTTCCACGTTATAGTCGCTAATGACAACATCTTCTATTTATTTTGAGTTTTTAATGATTCGTTCTGAGTTGCATCTAAATTTATAATTATGAGTTTTGAGTGAAGCTTATTAGCTATCCAACTCAAAACTCATAACTATTAACTCAAAACTTTTATTAGCAAAGCTTAGCAATCCACTCTTCTCTGTCTCCAGGTAGGAGGTCGATTACTGGAATTTCTTGCATTGTGTAGCAAGCAGATGGCAGACGCTTAGAGGCTCTTGCACAAGATACGAGGATTTGAGCCGTAAGAGCAGGGTTGTTAATCTTCATATTGAACTCAAGCAATTGGTTCTGCGTCTTCCCTGATACACCCTTACGTGTCATATTAACGCCGTGTCCCATATCAATCAATTGATCAACAGAATCAACAACATTAACGTGTGTTTCATCGTGACGGAAGTAGTCGTCAGCCTTAATCGTTGCAATAACTTCTTCAGCCTTGTAACCATTCTCTAGCTCAATATATACCATACGACGGTGAATGCTTGTACCTGTTGGAATAGTCATTGATAGAGCTTTCTTTACACCTCCCACAGCCTTTACTGCTACTGTGTGTCCCATACTCATACCTGGACCGAAGTTTGTGTAAGTTATACCCTTTGGAACAATAGCTTCCATTAGTGTACGTACTACAGAATCGCTACCCGGATCCCAACCTGCAGCAATAACTGCTACAGCATTATTTGCTTTAGCCTTAGCGCCAAGTGTGCGACGAAGGGCTACGATGTCTCCGTGTATATCAAAGCTGTCCACTGTATTAATACCAAGTTCAAGTACTTCAAGAGCAGCTTCTTCTACCTGACGAGTAGGCGTACAAAGTACTGCTACATCAACGTCTTCAAGCTCCTTGATGCTTGCTACTACCTTATATGGAGTCAGTTCGTGTGGCACATCGCTAGGATTACGTCTGATGATACCTGCTACTTCAAAGTCTTCTGCTGCTTCTAGTGCTTCAAGCGTGTAGCGCCCGATGTTACCATAACCAACGATTGCTGCTCTTATTTTCTTGTTTTCTACCATTTCTTTTTGTCTTTATTAATAGAATGTTTTTAATTAAGCTTGGGGGAAAATATACCTTTTGTCCAAGCACTATTACAAAGATAAGAAAAGATACTAAATTACCCTAATTCAATTGAAAAAGAGACGGAAGCAAAACTGCTTCCGTCTCTTTAACTTCGATGTAATTAGCAAAGACGCTTTGCTTACTTCTTCAGAGCGTCTCTAATCTCCTTAAGTAGAGCGATATCTGCTGGGTCTTCCTTCGGAGCTTCTGGAGCAGGCTCTTCTTCCTTACGTAACTTATTCACCATCTTAATCATCATAAAGATAGCAAGAGCGATGATAATAAAGTCAAGAGAAACTTGAAGGAAGTTACCATAAGTCATTGCAATTTCCTTAACTGCAGGAGCATCTCCAACAGCTTCTACTGCTTCACGTAGGATAAACTTCTTATCAGAGAAGTTACTCCCTGTAAGCATACTGATTGGAGGCATAATGATATCGTTTACGAACGATGTTACAATCTTACCGAATGCACCACCAATGATGATACCTACAGCCATATCCATTACGTTACCTTTAACGGCAAACTCTTTGAATTCTTTTACGAAACCCATAACTTTAATTTTTATAATTTATAATGTCTTACTCTACACAAAGATAGCCTTTTTGTTTTGAAATATCATATATTTTGTAAAATAAGTTTTGTTAAGAAGTCGCTACTCCTCTGCTTGGAACATAGGATCCCAAGGAGGTAGGACGATGGCTTTCTTCTTCAAGAGTGGACGAAGCTTCTCTGTTAGGAACTGTTTCTCTACAACAACGCGGAAAGTATAAGCGTCAAACCATTCGTCAGTCATAATAAGATGTCCTTTGTAGCCATTATTTGCTCCCCAACTGTTCTCTACCATCCATTTCGTTGGCTTGCCATTAGCATCTAAATCAACAGCCATCAGCGTCATAGCGTGCGTAGAACCGCTATCGCCCGTCTCAATACGTTCACGCTTTGTCATATCAAGTTTCATACCCAAAACAGCCTCGTAGTCATTATTATCTAGGCTAAGGATACCACGCTTTCTATCAAGCTCCTTACCGACATCACAGCTGTAGTACATCATTCGTCCGCCCTTGATGGAGTTTATGGCTACTGCCTTTAGGTCTTCTATCGGCACGTTGATGTATGTCCAGTTCTTGCCGTCATAGAGATGGCGGTCGTACTGAATTTGGTAAGTCTTGTAGAAAGGACGACTAGGGTCGTTCATAATCATCACGTACTGCTCACGAAGGTCGCGTCCGATGAAGGTGTCGTAGAAAGACTTAGGCGTGTACTCTTTTGTGCTAATGGCTTTGCCTTTAGCGTCCTTAAGCGTGTAAGTGAACTTTGTTGGCGGTTCGCCTAAGTTAAGCACTAAGAGGCGATAAATTACTTCTAGGGCTTTAATCTTTTGTTGTTCAAGAGCCTTAAGAGAAGCGCCCTTTTCGTGGGCTTCACGAATACGTATACCTGTTTGTCTAAGTATCTTAGCAATCATTGAAGAGAGCTTACGCGTGTCATTACTGTTGATGGTCTCAGGCATTATCTCTGAAGGCACAACTCCGTATTTAACAAGATTATCTGATACGCCTGTAAATTGTCCACCATCGCCTATTGGGTGACGGAACGCCCAAGCAACTGTTTGGTCTTCGATGTCCTTCTTGCGTGTGTCAATGATAATCTGCAAGAAAAGATTTGATTTCTCTAGCTGATCCCAGAAATAAGAGTAATTATGAGAGAAAAAGAATTTTCCCGCTTTATTCTTACTCATCAGTTCGGCACGTAGAACGTTTAGACCCGTAAAGAGCCAACAGCGCCCACTGCGTTTTTGATTGCTGATGCCTTGGCTCTTAACTTGGTGAGAGAATTTGCCATTTGGTCGTGTGCGGAACTCACTATTAGTGAAGGTCATACCATTTTTCTGAATAGCGTTGCGTAAAGCTCGTTCCGAAGGCGTATTTTTATAGCTAGCACGTAATTCCTCAATGGTCTTGAGGCTTAGCCCTCCTTTGCCTGCTTTCTGTGCGAAAGTCATTGGCGAAAGCATTAAGAGCGATAGGGCAATCCCCAAAAGTCTGCGTTTCATCATAAGTTTTATGTATTTGAATTAATTAATCTTATCGCAAAGATAAGCAAAAGCTTGCTCAAAAATAAGAATTTGACCATCCTGAATAGAGCAAATTTATCAACAATGAATTTTGTGAAATAAGAATTTATCACTACGTTTGCAATAGAGGAGGATAATACCCCCCCCCTAGAAACAAACAAGTTAGTCATTGATTCGCAAGTCAGAGCTTCTATATACTAAATTGAGAAAAGAATATAGGTCAAAGAAAAATGTATATGAAGAACAAAAGAATAATTTTTATAGGCTGTTTAGGTTTAATTATAGCTCTATGTGGTATATACTTCTATTCAAGGAATCCTGAAACTACCATTTATATTGGTATGGCTAATCCATCAGAGAATATGGATATCCTAGTTAAAATTGACGACAATACCATATTTGATAATACCATTAGTTATAGATTCCAATACAATATAAGAAAAGTACCTTTAAAGACAGGATTTCATAAAGTGTATGTACACTCAAATAGCAAAGGATTGACTACGGAAAAAGAGATTTTCCTCTTATTTAAACAGCATCTAGTAATTGAATACTATCCCCAAACTAATGATAATAACAAAAAGAATGGTAGTTTCTATATACGAAATCGTTTAAATCCTTTTTATCTAGAATAATGTAACACTTACATAATCAACAGAATCAGCAATAAATAAAACACTCAAATAAAACTAATCATTATGAAAAAGAAGAAACTACTCTCTCTACTTTCCATAAGTATAGGTCTCTGTATTTCTTTGGGACTGATTGTTGTATATCTTCTTTTTAATCGCCCCTGCCCACCTCCAGAGAAACCAAACAATGTCCCTATAGGTGCAATTTGGGTAGGAGGCTGTGATGGAGGAAATTGGATAGAACTCATATCCGTAAAAAATAATTCTTTTAGATATAGAATTTATCGGGATTGGAATGGAGTTTTAATGCTAGATGCTGATTTTGAGCATTTAGATTGTAATACAATCTCTCTAACAGAATCAAATTGGAAGTCTTATATCAATTATTTCTTGAATGACCCTCTAGAGCTATCTTTGCAATTAAAAGGAGATAGCTGTCGACTGCAAGCGACAAAAATTTATTACACCGAAGAATAAATTGCATTCTCATAAAGTCTAATAATTAAAAGCAAACGAGAGATACAGAAATGTATCTCTCGTTTTTGTGGTGCCACTTGGATTTGAACCAAGGACACACGGATTTTCAGTCCGATGCTCTACCAACTGAGC
>PDWI01010590.1_pt1 | contig 10293 bp, 9 predicted proteins | sample 1430891 | NCBI WGS metagenome assembly PDWI01 (sample SAMN01162508, study PRJNA174530) | Oral metagenome, whole genome shotgun sequencing project. | biome: Marine environment; feature: Marine mammal; material: Swab sample of the gingival sulcus; isolation source: swab sample of gingival sulcus... | reverse complement strand
TGTACGCTGGCACGCAATCTAAGAAATTTTAGCACACAATATAAGAAATTTGTTTTTAGTTAGAAATTTTTGATTATCAGCTCTTCTCCCTTGCTCGGCTTACCAGTTCCGACGGTATATAATAAGGATACAGGGATGACCTCAAAATTGCTGAACACATCTCTCATCTCTGGGGTATCATTGATGCTAAGTATGAACTTACCCGTGATTTTTCCTAGAGCATCGGCCAGCATCTGGTAGTCAGCAAGCTCCATATTATGTGCGTAAAAGGGCTTTTCGTGGTACGGTGGATCACAGTAAAAGAAGACATCAGGGGTATCATATCTGCGAATGAGCTCCAAAGCAGGCAAATTTTCGATTGTTACCGTAGACAACCGCAGATGAAGCTCTGACATCTCTTCTTCCAGCCTTAGCAAATTAATCCGCGGTCTCCGGTCTCTTGCCAGTCCGAAAGTCCTGTTCCTCACCCTGCCACCAAAGCACAATCGCTGAATGTAATAATACCGGGCTGCCCGCTGGATATCCGTCAGCCCTGGGCATTCTATCTGTGATTTCCAGTCTTCAAACCACTCCCTGGAAGACAAAAGCCATTTGAACTGCTTGAGTAACTCCTCTAAGTGGTTCTGTGTACATCGGTAAAATGATACCAAATCGCTATCCAGATCGTTGATTACCTCAACCCTGGATTCTTCTTTTGAGAAAAACACCCAAGCAGCCCCGGCGAAGACTTCGCAGTAAGTTCGATGTGCTGGGATCATAGGGATAATCTGTTTCGCCAACCTGGATTTACCACCGATATAAGCCAGCGGGGATTTTGTTAGATTTTTATTTCCTGTGTCAGACATAAATATTCTCCTTGTGCGAACTGCCGCACTTGTTATATGCTCCCCGCATGCTCGGCCCGAGCAAGGGAGCCGTCATAGAGATGTCTGGACAGAGGCTTTGTCCATTCGCTCCGGGGACGATTGAGGCGTCCACCGGAGCGGCTCCCCACCTTACCTTTATATAATAAGGTAGGGGGGAATCATAAATTTACACAATCATGGCAATTCTTCGCAGCACGATAAGAGCAATTTTTACATTCCGGATACTATCTGCATTAGCATTTGTGACGCTACTAATTTCATTAATCAGAGTATCTGACAAAGCACAAACGGTTTGTAATGCATCTTTAATGGTCGCTTCATCGTGAGAATTAACAGCATCCTGGGCAACAAGATAAGCCGCTTTCAGCTTTTTATCTGCCTCAATCACCTTTGCATGAATTTCATCATCAACATCCCCGTTTTTCCTCAGCTCCCGGTACACATCCCTTGATGTGGAATACACACCCTGGGCCAGAGCAAGAGCTTCTTTTGCCCGTTCATGATAAGATTGCCCCGATGCCAAGTCTCCTTTTTTCTTGGCTATCCCAGCACAAGATACCCAGAGTATACAAATCGCTGCACCCGCTAGAACCAATAAAATCTTACTCATAATTACACCTCTCACTTTGATTAGTTATAATACCCAGCAACATTGCCGGTAAAATTCTTATTCGCTCTCCACTTCACCCGGCTGGAATACAGGCGGCATAATCACCGGAGGATTGATCACCGGTTCAGGGGAAACCGTACTTGTGGTTGTAGTATTTATAATAGAGCTGTAACCCCGCTGGCCGCCGTCTCCAATCCCACCGGAAAAATTTATATCTCTGGTTGAACTAAAGGATATACCTTGCCTGTTACTCCACCATCCCAAAGAAAGCATTTTTCTGTTCTCTTTCTGCCCTAGCCAGTCAAACAGCCGATCCAGTCCCGGCACGGTCACAGATCTGAGCACGGTGCCCCAGAATTGGTACGCAGCTTCACGTTCGTAATCCCGATACATTGTCGGATATTGTATCTCCGGCGGTGGGGCATTTACAGTTAGCTTGGCCCCAGGTGGAAGCGTTATAGGATTGTCGCCAGCCTCCAGGATAACAATCTCCCGGTTTTGAGTAGCCTGTTGCTGTGTAATAGCCTTGTAGCCATCCAGCATTGCTTTGTAATTTGGATCAACCGTGCGCCCGGCGCAAGATGCCAGAAGCATTGTGCAGATAAACAATAAAAATAGAATAGTTTTTTTCATTAGCTCATTCCTTTTGTGAGTTTTTTATATTCTGCTTTTTTCACTTTTAGCGTGTAAAAACCAACAAGCACCTGGGTAAACAAAACGATAAAGCCTAAAATAGGCGAAATTATCGAAAAATGAGAAGCAAGCCAGACAGCACCCGCTCCAACAATGTTCGCAGAGGAACGGACAGTAATCAAAATATTTTCAATAAAACATTCCATAACCTTCTTACATTCCTCTGTTTTTATTATTTCTTTGATTGGTTGTTTTATAGATTGTGTCATATTTTTGTCTTCCATGTTGTTTCCCTCCATAAAACAAAATGTTAACCCGTCATTTAATAGTGCCGGAAAGAATTTCGTTTGCTCTTTCTTGCGTAAACCCTTCAATCCTTCCCACAAAAGAATTTACAGCGGCTTGGATCGACGGTAAATTTAGATCAATCCGAACACAGCGGGGATCATCCAAAATCGTATAAAAGTCATCAATAACAGAGTCTGTCTTTCGCAATTCATTAATTTGTACCCGCTCCTGTGGCAAAAAAGACAATTTAAAGTGCATCACCGTAACAAAGTTTACAATTCTTTCAGGCGGTGGTTCTCCCCCAAGCTCAGGTTCCGGCTCAGGTTCCGGCAGAGTAAAATTGATATTGTCTGCCGTTATCGCACCGGGGACTACATCCTCCGGTACTTCGTACCAAACAATAGATTCATGATATTTCCCCGTCGGATCAAAATTGATTACCTCAAGCACTACTTCATTCTCAATCCTTGCGTATTTCATTATTCCTCCTTAAATCACCAATAAATAATCACAATGCCGCCACCGCCCTTGCCGGGAGTACTATAGCCGCCAGCACCGCCGCCACCATACCCGCCGTCTCCCGACATTGAGTTATAACTACCCCCGCCACCGCCGCCTAAAAGGCCGCCTTTCCCACCTCTTCCGCTGCTGCTTGCCCCACCACCACCGCCGCCAAGGTAAGCATCGCTAGCATAATCATAATTGCTTCCAGAAACTCCACCACCACCATTGTTTATTTCACGTATATCCCACCAATCAGACATAGGAGGCTCAGGCCCTCCACCTCCTCCCGGCCTACCCCCAAAAAATTCCCCTCTACCACCGGGTACGTATGGGCATGTATTACTCCCAGTATACCCAGGGCCAAAAGAGCCACCACCAGAACCGGCGTAAGAGTGACTGGAAGAGGTATCTCCACCATCTCCGCCGATGCCGGCACCGCCGGCACCGGCATATGATGTGTAAGCTTGCCCACCATTGTATCCATTACCCTTCCACAACCCAGCAGACCCCCCGCCACCGCCGCCGGGGCCGTAAGAAGAATTTGTAGTATGCGCACGTCCACCGTTCCCGCCTTTTGAACAAATTATACCACCACAACCCTCTCCACCACTACCACCAAAAACATTTGTGGATTTTTGTCCCCCTGTTGCAGATAAAGATACTCCTGGCCCCGTCAGGGAGGATGTCCCACCATTGCCAGTTCCGCCAGCGCCAACAATAATATTAAGAGATTGATTCGGCTCACAACCCCAATGATGTTCTGTGTAGCCCCCGCCCCCGCCGCCATTTGCATATTTTGTGTTTCCATCCTGATGCCTTTCCCCTGCGCCTCCGGCACCAACAACAACCGCACGGATATGGGTTACGCCTTCTGGCACAATAAATGTATAGCTGCCAGGTGTTGAGAAAATTTGACGCTCACTCCACCAATATCCAAAAACAAAAGATTTCGCTGTTGTATTGTTCGGCAGATAATCAAAGGGTATCTTTTCAATCATTCCCATTATACAATTTCCTCCATCGCCATTATCGTTACGTGCATATCTTTCGTCGCTTCGATGATAATTTTTTGCCCGTTTGAAAGAATATCCCCGGACAAAATTATGCCTTTTTCTATAATATCTTCATATGTTTTGTTCTCTTCCGCAGCAGTTCCATCTGTGTGCCAGATTTTAATGGCAGCTTTTTCCATTGTTTTATTGCGAATAACTGTTTTAAAAACGCCAATCGTTGACGACGGAACAGCGTATACAACTGTCTGCGTATTCGCCGGTATACTAATTTGTGCTTTTATCCCTGACATCTGTTAAACTCCTTTTTTAAAAAGTAAGTGACATATAAAGTCCTTTTACTGACACTGTGCTGTAACTACTTGCAGGGGCTGGAGTTGTTTGGCATATAGCCCAATCATCATAACTCCCATTGCCGTTTGTTTGTAAGCTCATCATAGTCATAGCTCCTGTACTATCATCATATGTTTCGATGTATCCTTTTATCCAATTTGTCGGAGATACCCGACTGATACAGACAATCCAATGTCCCGGCAAAAAAGCCTTGTCTGGTTGTGTTAAAAAAATTTTTTCCCCCGCTGATATACTTTGTTGCGTTGAGCTGGTTGCATTTAAAGGGGAAAGAATAATAGAGTTGGCATAGCTTTCTGCCATATTTGCCGATGCTTCGGCATCATTTGTCCATGTTTGGCACAAAACAGCTTGGTTTTGGCAGTTTATTGCCTCTGCCTGGCAATCAGAAACAGCGGCTTGCGCTTCATTTTTTAATGAAGCTGTTGTGTCTTTCAGAGCCTCGACCTCTTCCTTATCTGCTTCAACTTGTTGTCCCAAAACTGTCACTTCTTGAGCCCAAAGACCTAAGTCTGTTGTAAATTCCCAAGCCAGTTGTTCAAAAGTGTCTCTATTTTTAGGGTCAGGCGGCGTTAATGTTCTGATTGTCATATCTTCTTACTCCTTCTTTATATCAAGCCCTCAATGTCCATCCTAACTATCGTGTAATTTAATGTTTTTAGTGCTTCCCAATGCTTCAATAAAAAACCGTACACAATCAATGCGCCAAATTGATTGTTAATAAAATTATTTAAGTTAAATACAAGCCTGTAGCCTAAAAGTTCATCTAAAAGACTGTCTACATAATCTTCGTTGCCCGGCAAGACCCTCAATTCACAATTAACAATCTTAGCTGTGGGCCCCTTACCCAGAAAAACACGCCCATATTTATCCCGTTCACATACGCCAAAAAATAGTCGTCCGATTTCTGGCCCCCACTGTGTCTCTCCTAAGTATTTTTCAATCCCCAACAAACAGTGTCCGCAAGCAGTATTATCTCCGCCTGTGATGGATATTTTTATTTTTTCACCACGAACGGGTGATATTTGCCATGGGAGCCGAATTGCTCGGTCAAATCTTACAACACCAGGAAACTCTTTAAAAAAATATTCGTACCAACTTCCAACGTCTCTTTTATATTCGTTATTGTTTTCAAATATCCATTGCGAAATATTATTTTCATCTAAAATTTCTATTTTTATAATTTCTCCGGTAGTGCCAAACAGTGCTATTTGGTCAGCCCGACAATTTGAAATTACTACAATAATCCCATCAGTGCCCCCAGTCGTATCTGAGTTTACATACTCATCAAACATCCGCAATCTGTTTATTTTCCCTCGTGCAATCCACTTGGGAGATTCGATATTTGTTGTCGTTAATGGGTCGTTGCCAGTGTTCCCGTCAACGGCTGATTCGTACAATTCAATATTTTGTCTGACAATATCTTCTTTTGTGTATGTTGCCCCGGAACTCCATTCGCCTTTCCACGCATCACCAAAAATATCAGCATCTGAGTCAAGCGTGATATTGCTTTCAATTTGGCTTTCAGAGATATCCTTAGGAATAAAAAAACTGCCCATTACGCCACCTTTACCCTTCTTTTTTCATAAAAAGAATCTTTTGTGTACTCAGCGGTTTGACTTGTGTTTTTTGCTATTTGGCCGTTAATATTGGCTTGTTCTTCTCGTAGCTTCACAATTTCTTTTTTCAATTCTCTTATTTCTTTAATCAGATACTCATCTGTAGGCATTGGTTTTGTCATTATTTGCATTTCAGGCTCTTCTATATTTCCAGAAGGTTGGACGCTCTGTTTATATGCCTTTTCTGCTGCAAGGAAGTCTGCCTGTGCTTTATTAAAAGCATCCATTTTTTCGTTGAGATGGTCAGAGCTTTCCAGTATCTGCTGCAATTTATCAATTTCAGCTTGATACCAGCTACTTTCAAGAGCAGCTGCGGCTGATTCGTATTCTCTTCTCGCCTGATTTATATCTGTTACTTGTTGCCCGACTCCGTTTATTCCATTTACGATGTTTTCTAATCGTTGCAGCTCTTGTTCTTTACCAGGCAATTTATCCCCTGCTGCCTGTTCAACATTTTGAAGAATAGTGTCCATTCTTGCCACTTCCCTGGCATAATCAACCCAATCCCCACTCAACTCTTTTGCTACACTCAAATACTCACTTACAGAGCCGGGTAAGGCTGTCATAGCGTCAACATCTCCTGCTATGCCTTTCTGCTTCAATTCTTCTATTTGATTGTTAATTATGAGTTTTCTCGTAATATCATTAAAAGGGGAATCATCTCCAGTATACAGTCCACGCCGATATTCCTGCATAGCTGTTATTGCATCTTTCAGCCTGGACACTAATTCTTGCAATGAATCAATCTCTGAATTAAGTAAATTCAGATAATTTGATTTCGCTGCGCTTGCTCTTTCTTCCAGTTTCCCTTGCTTTGCTTGTAATTCCGCAAGGTATTCAGAGGCCGCAGCATCCCGAATATCTCTCAAATCTTCCATTCGTGATTGCAGGGCAGTCATACCTTCTCTGATTCCTGCAAAAACGTCCGCCGCCTGTTTTGATAATTTTTCAAATTCTTCGACTGTCAAACGCCCCTGTTGTTGAGCCAGCACCATTTTTGATATTGCAAGTTCAAGAGAAGCTGCGTCACCTTTGCTTACATTTGTAATATATGGATTACGCCGGGGGCTGTCTTTTATTGAAGGATCTGCGTAGTCGCCTTCTTTATTTAATGCAGATATAACATTATAAATCGCTTGTGACATTCTCGTGTTTTTTCTTTCAATCGGGCTGTTTAAATAAAGCAAATTTTCATAATGTTTTATTGCGTGTTCTTTCATCATGATTGTGTTGTCTCTAAACTTGGCGTAAGGATTTTTTATTGCCTGATTTTCTGTCCACCTATGAGTCGCCCAATCAGAAAATTCTTTCCCTCTTTTCTGCCTGTCCCTGAGAAAAAAGACACTCGCCAAACTATCTAACCGTCCAGCTGCACTCACGTCCTCATTCTTTTTGTTATGTGGCTGTGTTTGCTGTATCTTCTCACTAAGTTGTTGTAAATAATATCTATTATCATAATTATCGGTGGCTCTACCGTTTGAAATAAAAAGCGCATTTTTAGCAATTAAATCTTCCCATTGCGTTTGTCTCTTTGCTTCCTCTCTTTTTTTAATTTCTGCGTATGCAGCATTAAAAGCCCCTGCGTTGAAATTATTCAATCCGCCAAAATCTTTATTTGTAAAACCATGCCGAATTGATCTATCAAAAATTGCTGAACGTGCGCCCACATTATCACCGGCTAGTAAACGTTTTTCTGCAATATCTCTAGCTAATAAATTACTTACTTTTTCTACTTTAGATGTAAGGTCAACAAAAGCAGATGATGTGTCTTTTCCTTCTGAACGCAGCTTATCAAGTGCCTCACTCGCCTTATCTAAAAAGTCCAGATAATTTCCATGGGCGTTTATTTCAGCCTTTGTCATCCACTCATATTCTTTCTTTTTTGGTTCAAGGGATTTCATCAGGCTCTTATAAGATGCCAATGCGGGAGCAACGTCTTCTGCGATCCATGCCTGTTCGAGTTTGCCTTTTAATGACGCAAATGCCTTGCTTGTTTTTCCGTATGCTTTCGCAAGGTCTTCCAGCTCCTTTTCTCTTTTCATTGCAAGGATGGTTTCCTGGTCTCCAGTCGCCTGGAGAATCCGCAACTGCAAATTCCGGCTGTCAGCAAGATACTTTTCCCTGTCCTGCAACGCCCAAAGGTCTTCGGCCATCTTGCCGTAATCAGGGAAGTCTTCAATATTTAATTTGCCAAGTTCTTTGTTCAGTTTGGATATGGCTTCTTCGGCTTCACCGGTATTAAATGTGAGGGCTTCTTCCAGTTGAGACTTGAGGGTTACAATCACCTGCCGCATGCCGGATGTGTCTATATTTGCAACTTTCTTTGCTTCAAGCTCTTTGTCATCGGCCGCTCTTAAAAGTGTCTCTGCGTTTTTCTCAACAGCATCGTTTGCTGCCTGCAAATTCTCCGCAGCGGTTTCAACGGCAGCTTTAAATGACTGAAGAGCATCACCTGTGAGTTCTTTAGATTTTATCTCAAGTGTTTGCTGTGCCTTTTTATATTCATTTTCAGCCCTGGATCTGTCGGCGTGCAGATTTTCCACAGCCTCCCGGTCAGCAGCGGCGCTATCCCTATATGCCTTTGCGGTATCATAAGCAGCCTGGACAGCCTCATCCATGAGGTCGCCCTGCGCTTTGATTTGGGTTTTCAACCGGTTAACAAGCTCTGCATTGCCGTCAATCAAGCCTTGCCAATGGTTAATCTTTGACGTAATAGACCCAGTGGCATAGTCAAACATATTCTGCCTCAACCCATGATATTCCGGCCGTTTTTGATTGCGTTCAAGCTCGGTGATATCCCAGCTTTTGCCCTGGGCCTGGAGCATACTTTTTTTCAAATCAAATTCGATGTTCCCTGCAAGAGCCTGGACGTTGTGGGTAGTATCTGTAAGCTCTAAAACCTTCTGCATAAAATCATTCAATGCAGAGCCCGCAATACCGAGAGAATCTGCCAAAGACAAGTACTGCTCTATTTCTTTGTCCCGCTCCACAACAAAAGCCTTGCCTTTTTCGCCCAAGGTCTGATACTTTTTGACCTCCATATCCCTGAAGAGATTGCTTTTCTCTTGTTGTTTAGCTGCTCTTGCTGCGCCATCCTCAAGCTCATAGACGGTTTTTACAAGCTCAACCAGGGGGCCTGCTCTATGACCATAGGTTGTTTGCAGTTCGCCAATCTCTTTTTCTCTACGAGCGGCAAGATGGGCTTCTTTATTGCCTGCCGCCTGTAAAATTCGGGTCTGCCAATGAAGGGTATCAGCAAGATATTTGGCTTCCAGGGCTACTTCCTTTGCACTTTTGCCAACATCTCCCAAAACATACCCTGCCTGCTCCAGGGATACTTTTACTGCATCAATATCCCCTCCTGTTTCCTGCCATACCCTACCGGCTTCTTCCAGTGCGGGTTTCATTTCATTAAACATCTGCTCAGCCATTTGGCGGTTGAGCAAATCGCCTAGGGTTTGAGCCATAATTTGTCCGACGTCTTGCCCGGAACCAAGAGCCTGGGCGATACTGTTTACGTTTACCCCGGTAATGTTGGCACCAAGGGCAAGATTGCGATTCTCTTCGGCCTGTGTGACTTGCTGGATGGTGGCATGGGCTTCTTTCATGGTTTCAATCTGAGCGTCCCAGGCCGCGGTCATAGCTTCAATGCCTGCAAGTGCTGCATCCTTGCCTATGGCATCAATATCGGCGTTCATCTTTTTCAATACGCCCGACACTGTGGCCATTTCTTCGAATGCTTCAACTGCCGCCATGCCATGTTCCTCGATGCGGCGGGTAAGTTCCTGGCTTGCATTGGCCGTGTTATCCATCACAGAATCAAAACGGGCAAAGGCCGCTATCATATCTCCGTCTGGGGCAATGGCTTCAAAAAACTTTTCGTTGAAAATCTCAGCATCGACATTGTGTTGTTTCGTGATTTCTTCAACAAAGATATCGCTAAATTTGTCTACAAAGCTTCCGGTTAATGATTTGAGAGCTTCTGGGAGACCTTTTTCCTTCAAAACATCTGCCCCGATCCGAATATCAAATTTGCGGGAATCAACAACATCAGCCAAGTTCGTATCAATAGCGTTATCCAGCACAGCAAAGCGTTGCTCAAAATATTTATGGATTTCTTGAGCAAGAGGCCCCTTATCTCCCATGTCTTGCACAAAAGGAGAATACCTATATTTCGAGCGGATTACATCTCTTTCCGGTACGCTCCATATCTCCTCAATGTCTCCATTCTCACGGGCAGAGTTGCGGATACCAAATTCTGGAGTAGCTTTATTACCCAACAGCCCACCCAATGCGCCACCAAGAAGCGCACCAACAGCAATGCCTATGGGGCCGCCCAAAGCACCGGCAAAGGCAGCATTTGCGCCCAGACTTGATGCCATAGCACTACCATATGTTGCCATTGCCCCAGC
>PDWI01010589.1_pt1 | contig 10294 bp, 7 predicted proteins | sample 1430891 | NCBI WGS metagenome assembly PDWI01 (sample SAMN01162508, study PRJNA174530) | Oral metagenome, whole genome shotgun sequencing project. | biome: Marine environment; feature: Marine mammal; material: Swab sample of the gingival sulcus; isolation source: swab sample of gingival sulcus... | reverse complement strand
AAGATTATCTGTTGGAGCGTCGATATTCAAAATATCAGCTGTAGGATTCGGATAAACCAAAATACTATTCATTGAAACTTCCGAAATTGCATCGGTAGGTTCTATAACTATTTGCTCTGTAATTACGTTTCCGTTTGCATCAACTACGGCGTGTTCCTCAGTGTCATAAAAAGCACCTTCGGGCGATACAATGGCACAATCAATTAGATTAAGGCTTGCCCCTCCCGCAATAGAACCTTCAGCGCCTGTTGCCTTTATAGTAGCGTTATCAATGATTATAGGTAATTCGTCTCCATAATTGCCAATACCATATTCGGGACTATTAACTTCTATGGTACAATTTTTTATGGTTAAAGGTAAATCTTCAGTAGCTATGTTATTGTTGCAAATTAACGAACCATTACCATTAATTTCTGTGGCGTCTCGCAAATAAACAGCATCTTCGTTACTAGCAGCTGTTATATTATTTTCATTAACAAGAGTGATTTTTAAATCCTCAATACCGATGTTTTCGATAGCTCCGTTTATGGTAGCACCGTCTAAGGTTAGAGTTTTTGTTGTATGGTCGTAAGTTACGGTTCCCTCAACGCCGGCTATTTGGCTTAGGTCGTTACAGTTTAGATTTGTTACCGGTACGCCTGCTATGTCTAAATCGTAGGCTTCAATAGGCTCTATAACTATCTGCTCCTTAATTACGTTTCCGTTAGCATCAACTACACCGGGTAGCTCAGTATCAAATACAGCACCTTCGGGCGATACAATGTAACAATTAATTAGAGTAAGGTTTGAAATATCTATAATAGAACCACCGGAAACTCCTGTCGCTTTTACGGTGGCATTATTAATGGTTAGGTCTTCTTCGCTGGTTGTATAACCGATAAAACCATATTCGGGAGCATCAATTATTTCTATAGTACAATTCTTTATGGTTAAAGGAGATTCGGCTAAAGCTATGGAATTGTTGCAAATTAACGAACCATTACCACTAATTTCTGTTGAGGCGTATAAACCAATACACTCTTCATTATCTGTTATATTATTTTCATTAACAAGGGTGATTTTTAAATTCTCAATACCGTCATTAACAATTTCTCCGTTTATGCTAGCACCGTCTAAGGTTAGTGTTTTTGTTGCGTTATTGTAAGTTACGGTCCCTGTAACGCCATCTATTTGGCTTAGGTCGTTGCAGTTTAACTCTGTTACCTGTACGCCTGCTATTTCTAATTCGTAGGCTTCAATAGTAGGCTCTATAACTATCTGCTCGGTAACTAAGTTTCCGTCTGAGCCAACAATACCCTGTTCTCCTGAGTCGAACTCAGCACCTTCGGGCGATACAATGGCACAATTAGTAAACGAAATATTTGAATACTCTCGAATAGACCCCCAAACGTTTGGTCCGGCTTTTATTGTAACATTGTCAAGGAATAATTTATCGTTTTCATCTCCTGTTCCATGAATAAGGCTAAACTCTGCATAACAATCTTTAATAGTTAGTTGTGAGTGGCTATCTAATCTTTTATTACCAACAAGAGAATCGCCGGGACCTGTCCCAAAAATAGTAGCGTTTCTACTTGTCAAAAAACTAGCATATGAAAAACTACTTGTATCTGTAAGTGTATTTTTATTATGCAATTCAATTTTCAAATCATCAATATAACTATCAATAATAGTGCCTACCCATTTAATAGTAGCGCCGTTAAGAATAAGTGTTTTGGTATCTTTATTATAAGATACGTTGCCTGTAACTCCATCAATAACACTTAGGTCGCTGCTATTAATGTCGCTTACGGGCATTCCACAAATTTCTAAAAACGGTTCTATCGCCAGACCACCTTCCTTTACCAGCTCAGAGCTGCCATTATGTACTACGCCTACGTTTTCTTCAAAATGAGCATCATTTTGTGAATTAATTTGACAATCTTCCATAATTAAGTTTTGAATATCCTCAATATATCCGGAAAGACAATCGCCATAAATTATTAACTTAGTAGAATTGAGAGTTAATATTCCGTCTTCGTGTCCATTACTACCTGAAATAGCAGCGTACTCATAAGTGCTAATATTTATATGTACCCTACAACCGATAATTGTTACGTCATCTTCCATCATAATCAGATTATCAAGTTTCACAGAGCCGGGTCCTTCGATAGTTGTTTTTTTCTTTAATTCAAAACAATATTTCTGTCCATGACCAGCTTTTATTTTGTTTTTACCTATCAGCTTAATTTTAAGCCCATCAACAGCACCATTACTAATAGCATAATTGGCTCCTGATACAGTTGCGTCTATGGTTGCATTTTCAAGAGTGAGTATTTTTGTTTCGGGGTTGTAGGTTACAGTTCCGCTAACTCCGGGTATATTACCCAATTGCATTACCGTTGATGTATTTATCGGCACACCACAAATACCAACTCCGTAATTTTTTTGTGCCTGCATACCAAAACTCCCGCCAAACATCAGCAAAATTACCAAGATGTAGGTTGGAATTTTTTTACGTTTAATAGGGCTTGGATGTTGTCCGCCCATTTGACTTGTTTTTTCCTGTGCGTTTTTCACGCTTTGTACTTGTTTTTTCATATTATATTTATTTAAAGTTACGGTAATCTCTAAAAAAATGTAAACTTTTGCGTTGTTCCGAAAATTTAAAGTTACAAATGAGTTTTAGTTTATTGCTAACGGTATTTTTTAGTCCACTTCGCCAAGTTTTCATTTGCAGTAGTAAATTTCGATTTAATTTTTTTTATTAAGCCTTAAGCATCGCTAATTTTATTGTTTTTAGAAGTTACCTTGAATTATTAATTAACTATTTTTCTGATATAAAACTTGATTTTTTCATTATGCGTAAGTGCAGAAATTGCTGTTTTCTGCCCAATGCTATCTGATAAATTATTTTTTTGTATCCTTAAAAATTGCTTGATAGATGAATAATTTAATCCAGAGTTTTTTGTTAAAAAAAAATCAATACAGAAATATGCTACAAAAATACAGGCTTAAATAATACGCGTCAATCCGTAAAAATACGTATTTTTTGTACGTAATTTTACGGATAAGATTGCGGATAAAAATACGTATTCGATATGGAAGGGGGCGTTCAAACTGCCACCAATGAGGCTTGAAACCGCAGAAACAAGGTGGGGCTTGTTTCTATCGGTCGTTATATTTATTCAAAAATTTTTTTTCGTCTTTCGATAAACTTTGGTAGCCTTTTTTTGAAATTTTGTCAAGAATTTCGTCCAAACGTTGTTGCACATCAACCGGATTTTGTTGTTTGGGTGAAGATTTATGGGGGTTTAATTCGTTTTTTATAACCTTAATTTTTGGGGTTCGGCTAAAATCCAAATTTATTATTTTATCAATAAAATTAGCAAATCCGGCATCTATAATTTTCCCTTTTCGCAAGTATCGGCCGTATATAAATCCGTAAATGCCGCCGCCAAGATGTGCAAAATGCCCACCCGAATTGCTGCCGGTAAGCGATATGATGTCAATAACAACAATTATTATAGCAATAACATACAATTTTACCTTTATAATTCCCCAGAAATAAACAATTTCGTGAGGTTTGTAGGTTGCTAATGCTATAAAAATTGCCGTAATTGCAGCCGATGCTCCGAGTGCTGTTGATGATAGCCTTGTGATAGAAAAAACCGGAAATAAATTGAAGCTCAAAACAAACATCAAAGCCCCTGAAAATCCGCCTAACAGATACAAACTTACAATGTTTTTTTCGGCAATATAGTTTAGCAACATTTTTCCCATAAAATACAAAATCAACATATTAAATAATATGTGCATAAAACTTATGTGCAAAAACATATAAGTTAATGGTGTCCAGATTCGGAAAAGTAATGTGTGCAAATTGGTTGGAACACAAAAAAATCTTAGAAAAATATCAAAATTTGCCGAAGCACCAAACAGAAAGAAAAATACTTTTAATATATTGAAAATCAGAAATATAGCAACGTTTAGTATTACTAATTTATCTACTATGTCGAGTTTTTTAAGCATTTTGTTTTAAATTTCCTTTATACCAAATTTTTAATAAAATATAACCAAACAGCATTCCGCCCAAGTGAGCAAAATGGGCAATATTATCGCCGTTTATTTGGCTCAAACCGGTTACCAATTCCAGCACGCCATAGGCAATTACAAACCATTTTGCTTTTATTCTGAATGGCAAAAACATAATTCCCATTTCTACGTTCGGAAACATCACCCCAAACGCCAACAGCAAGCCAAATACCGCACCCGAAGCTCCTACGGTTGGGATATTTAGTTTCAGTTCGAGTACTTTATCGACGTACTGCCTAATGTCCGACGACGCAAAGCTGCCCCAATGTTCGATAATATAACTTGGTGTTGTTTGCATCATTCTAAATTCGTTTTTGTGAGCCGCCGTCAGCTGTTCAAAATTGCTCAAATCGGGTTGGAGCATAAAATCCTGAACGGCATTGTAAAAATCGTGTATCATAATCCAATTGACAAACGTGTGTAGCGCGGCAGCTCCAAGTCCGGTGAAAATATAAAAAAACAAAAATCTTTTTGAACCCCACAGTCGTTCCAAAATTATCCCGAACAAAAATACAGCATACATATTGAACAACAAATGAATAAATCCACCGTGCATAAACATATGTGTTACATACTGATAAGGTTTGAAATATTCGGATTTAAAATAAAATAAACCCAGTTTTTCAACCAAATTAACCCCTGTTCTTTGGAGTACGTAGGTGAGGACGAGCAGTCCAATATTTATTATCAAAAGATTTTTTACGACCGGCGTTAATCTGTTCATATTATTCGTTTTCTGCTTTAAATTTTTTATCTAATGGTTTTATTTCCTCGAAGTTTTTTCTTCTTTTATAAATATCAATAGCTGCATAAATGGCGTCTCGCATCGATTTTGGGTTTGCCAAATTTCGTCCTGCAATGTTGTAAGCCGTTCCGTGTGCCGGCGATGTTCGGACAATTGGCAGTCCGGCCGTAAAATTAACACCTCCGCTGTTTGCCAATGCTTTGAACGGAATGAGGCCTTGGTCGTGATACATTGCCAAAACCGCATCGAATTTTGTGTGCGAGTAAGACCCGAAAAAACCATCAGCCGGATAAGGTCCCATAGCAATCAGTCCCTCCCGCTTGGCGTGTTCTATTGCCGGATTTATAATTTCAATTTCTTCCTTGCCGATAAGTCCGATGTCGCCCGAATGCGGATTTAGTCCGAGAACCGCAATTTTGGGGCGGACTATTGAAAAATCTTTTTGCAGCGATTTTTCCAGCACCTTCAATTTTTTTACAATTCGTTCTTGGGTAATATTTGCCGGCACTTGCGAAATAGGAATATGCTCGGTAAGCACAGCTATTCGGCTGTCGTGCGTAACCATAAACATAGCCACGTCGTCGGCATTAAAATTATCTTTCAGATAATCCGTATGTCCTTTGAACTTAAATTCTTCGCTCTGAATGTTGTGTTTGTTGATTGGCGCGGTTACTAACACGTCAATTCGGTTGTTTTTGATGTCCGAAACGGCTTGTTTTATGGCTCTAAAAGCAGCTTCGCCTGCCATTTCGGTCGATTTTCCTATCTCGACTTTTATTTTATTCGACGCGCAATTTATTATATTAATTGTGTCGGGGTCGATGTCTGCAATATTCGGTACGTGATTCAGATTGATTGTGTGAAAATCCATCACTTTTTTGTAATATGCAGCCACTTTGGGCGAACCGTAAATTATCGGTGTAAAATTACTGTAAAATCGGCTGTCTTTGAAAGCCTTTAAAATAATTTCGTAAGATATTCCGTTTATGTCGCCGTGTGTTATCCCGACTCTTATTTTTTTATTTTGTTCTGTGTTGTCCATAAAATTTTTTTGCAAAGGTATTATTTTTATTAAAAATCACTCGCGTATTGTTATAATTTTGTTATCTTCGGTAATTTTCAAAATCGTAGATGCTTTGGCGTTTTGATTTCGGTTTTGTTTCCAGTTTACGATGTAATCCGAATTTTGTTTTATATAATCCGAAATGTCCGAAAAATTCACCGCAGACGGTTGTCCCGAAATATTTGCCGACGTCGAAATTATCGGGTTTCCAAAAGCCGACAGCAAATCCAAACAAAAATCATCTTTCGGAATTCTTATTGCTATCGAATGGTCGTCGGCAATTACGTTTGGTGCTACATTTTGGGCATTCGGATAAATAATTGTCAGCGGTTTTTCGGTTGTTTCGAGTATTTCGAGCGCTTTGGACGGGATTTTTGGGATAATTTCTGATATTTTTTGAATATTTTTTGCAAAAATTATCATACTTTTTGATGAAGTTCGTTTTTTAATTTTATAAATTTTATTTACGGCATCAATATTTTTAGCATCGCAACCCAGCCCCCAAATTGTGTCGGTCGGATAGAGTATAACTTTTCCGGCGTTCAGCATTTCTACCGATTTTTCTATATCTGAATAATATTTTTTCATTCGCAATTTATACATTTATTGAAAGTTATAAAATAATTGTTTTTTCCGTCTTTGGCGGTTGTCAGCGAACTGATTTGTCGCACGTCGGCACGCGGGTCTAACTCCTTGATTTTTGCAATTTGCTCTTCTTTCAAAATGAATGCGTACGCCGTGTCGCTTTGATATTTTTGCAACAACGAATTGAGGTCATAATCGATTTCAATTTCGGCGTTCGGGTTGTTTAATTCCAGATAAAACGGCAAACTCGGTGGTTTGGCGTATCCGTTGGCAATTACAATTTTTTCGATGTTCGGATTTGTTGCCACGTACTCGGCTGTGCGTTTTGTGCTGTTTCGCAAGCCGTCGAGCATCGGTATTAACAGCGTGAAAATCAGCAATGTAAACACAAACGCATTTATAATAATTGTTGCTGTAAATTTCTTTGTTTTTTTATTATATAATAATGTGGTGGCAATGCCGGAACCTGCCAAAAATAAAAACGGTACGAAAACGACCATTATTTTTTTCATAATATTTAATTCGTGCGAGAAAAATATAATTGCCCAAATAGCTACCGCAAACAACAAAACAGCAAATGTTATTTGCAAAATGCTTCCGATTTTTACCAATTTCAAGGATTTTTTGTCGGTTTGAAATTTGATAATTTCGGTCGAAATAAGCATTGCAATAGCCGGATACGCAGCAACGGCATAGGTCGGCAGTTTGCTTTTTACGAGTTCGTAAAACAGCCAGCCCGAAACTAACCAAACGAATAATAAAAAAGTATTTTTTTCTTTGTATTTTATTGATTTAAAGGCGTTTACGAGTGCTGTCGGCAAAAATGTTAGATATGCTATAAAAAATAACATAAACGACACAACAAAATATCCGGGAGGACCTGTTTGACTAAAAACGGCTTTATCTACGCGTGTTAGTATGTACCAGTCAATCAGCCACTTAACAAATTCTCCGTTGTCTTTTGCCCAAGCCGCTCTGCCCCAAAAATAAAGTGGCAACAACGACACAAATCCAAAAATCCAAGGGTGCAAACGTATCAGATTTAGGCGTTTTGGGTGAAATGCGAACAATAAAATTATCATAAAACCTGCAAAAATGAGGATGGGCGGACCTTTTACGAGCATTCCCATCGAAATGGCGAACCAAAAAATTAGAACCTGCACAAACGATTTGGTGCGCAAAACTTCAATCAGCGCGAAAGCCGCCAAAGTTTCAAAAAACAACAAAACCCCGTCGGTAACCGCTATTTTGGCAAGTGCCGGCATAAAAATACTCGTTCCGAGAACCAACGAAGCCAAAAGCGCTTCTTTTTTGTCCAAAAATTTTTTCCCGTAAACAAAAATAAGTACGTAAATCAAAAATATTGCTGTCGAACTGAAAAAACGCACGGCAAACTCGTTGATGCCAAAAATCTTGAAAGCCACTGCTATCAGCCAAAAATGCAATGGCGTTTTTCGATGCACGGCCGACCACGTGTATTGCGGAATTACGTAGTCGCCCGTTTCAATCATTTGTTTGCCGAAACCGGCGTAAGCTGCTTCGTCTTGATCCCATAGCGAAATTGCGTTGTTGCCAATAAACACGATGCCCGCCAACAAAACAAATATTAAAATTATATTTCTCTTTTTTTCTAACATTTTCTATGATTTTAAATTGAGAATTGAGAATTGAGAGTTGAGAATTACAATGCTTATCATCAAGAGGTTAGCTTATTATTCATCATTCACCATTCATCATTCATCATTCATCATTCGTCATTCGTCATTCACCATTCACCATTCATCATTATTCATCATTCTTAATTACAACGTAAGTTCTTGGAAAATTTCTTCGAGCGATTTCTCTTTTTTCTGCATCGAAAGCACCGCTACGTTGTTTTTTACGGCAAAATCGAACACATTTTTCCTAATATCCTTGTCGCTTTGGATAACAAATTTCAGTTTATCAACCTCCAACACATTTTTTACGTTTTCTATTTGTTTGATTTTGTCAATTTCTACATTCGTCTCAAACTCCACCACAAACGACATAAGTTGCTGATTTGTAGCAGTGTGTATTTCTTCTCGAATTTTGTCGGCAACAATTTTACCTTGATTTAAAATTATAATTCGGTCGCAAATAGCTTCTACTTCTTGCATAATGTGGGTCGAAAGCATCACGGTTTTTTCTTTGCCAATTTCAGAAATCAAATTTCGTATTTCAACTATTTGGTTGGGGTCTAATCCGGTTGTTGGTTCGTCCAAAATTAGCACGCTCGGATTGTGAATTAACGCCTGAGCAAGCCCCACGCGCTGGCGGTAACCTTTGGATAATGCTCCAATTTTTTTGTGTTGTTCGCGCCCCAAACCGGTCATCTCTATCGTTTTGTCAATCAGGGTTTTATCTGCTTTTACCTTGTATATTCCTGCAACGTATTCCAAAAATTCTTTTATGTACATTTCGGGATAAAGCGGGTTGTGTTCGGGCAAATATCCTATTTGTCTGCGAATTTCCAACGAATGTTCAAAAATGTTGAGGTCGTTCACAAAAGCCTCGCCCGAAGTTGGTGGCAAATAGCCGGTCAGAATTTTCATTGTGGTTGATTTTCCGGCTCCGTTCGGACCTATAAAACCAACGATTTGACCTGTTTTTATATCAAAACTTATGTCGTTTACGGCCTTTTGCTCGCCATAATTTTTTGTCAAATTTGAAACTTTTACAGACATCTAAAATAATTTTATTTGTTAAATTTACGTTTTAAAAATACAAATGTATTATTTTTAATTTTATCTAAAATATTTTTAATTTTTTTTACAAAAATCCGTACTTATGAAAAAATTTTTTCTCTTAATAACGTTTTTTTTACTTGCGAATATTGTGTTTTCGCAAGGAAGTTTTGGCGAAGGTCCAAATCTACACTTTTTTGCTTACCGAATAACAACTACAAATTACGGTGTTGGCGAGTTTTACAAAGTTTACGCTCCGGGTGGTAAAATTAAAAGTGCGCAAAAAATGTCGCGAAATAATTTTATGGTCGAATCGCAAGGTTTTAGAAAATCTAACGCAAATTTGCGTAAAGAAAATTTTTTTACAAAACACAAAGTGATTGATAGTCTGAAAATTATGGGCAGTGTTCTAAACTCTTTCGACAACTCTATCAGAAGCACCGACGAACAACTTTATCAGTACAAAAAAAATACGCGATACAAAAATCACGTAAATCATCTTGCAAACGAATATATAAACGATTTGTGGAAATTGCGTTATTCGATATATCCCTACGCAAATCAGGGTAGCGATTCGCTCGGATACACAATGAACAAAGATAATAAATTTATGCCAACCGACGCGCAAATGCAAATTCTTTCGCAGTACGGAATTACGGAAATAAATCAATATATTTGGGGAGATAATTTGTTCAAATTACTTGCCGATATGCGAAAACCCGAATGGGTAGAGGCTTACAAAAACGCGCAGTGATTTTTTTGTCGATTTCATGTAAATTTCTGAATCAATAATTGCGAACGGATACTTTTTTTGTAATTGGTTATTGTATTATCTAATGTAATTTATTGATTATTAGTTTGTTGTGCGGGATTGTTTATTGCTTTACATAAACGTATTCAGAAAGTACAAACAGCACGCGATTAGTACAACCCCCAAAGGTTTCAAAAACCCTTTGGGGCAGGATTGATTGGTTCTAATTTTAACCGCAAAGGTCGCAAATTTTTGCTGTAAAAAATATCGGTGTACCCCCGATTTACATCGCAGGGCTACAAAAATATCACCCCTACGGGGTTTACCCAAATCGCGTAGCGATGGCATATTTGTAGGCACGGGTGTAAACCCGT
>PDWI01034751.1_pt1 | contig 10295 bp, 8 predicted proteins | sample 1430891 | NCBI WGS metagenome assembly PDWI01 (sample SAMN01162508, study PRJNA174530) | Oral metagenome, whole genome shotgun sequencing project. | biome: Marine environment; feature: Marine mammal; material: Swab sample of the gingival sulcus; isolation source: swab sample of gingival sulcus... | reverse complement strand
CTTGGCATCGGCTTCCGCGCGGGGCTGTTCAACATCGGCGCCGAAGGGCAGCTTCTGTTGGGCGGCACGGCGGCGGCGGTCTTTGCCTTCAGCTTCGACGGCCTGCCCTTCGCGCTGCTGATGCCGCTCTCGCTGCTGGCGGGCGCGGTGGTCGGCGCGCTCTACGCGGCGATTGCCGGGGCGCTGAAAGCGGCGACCGGGGCGCACGAGGTCATCAGCACGATCATGCTGAACCTGATCTCGTTCCGGCTGCTCGAATTCATCCTGCGTCAGCCCTACATCCAGAAGGAGGGCCGCTCCGACCCGATCTCGAAGTCGGTGCCCGAAGCGGGCCAGCTCCCGCGCCTGCTCGACTGGATCGACCCGAACCTGCGTCTGCACGCGGGGCTGTTCGTGATGCTGATCGCGGTGGCCTTCGTGTGGTGGCTGCTGTTCCGCTCGAAGGTCGGCTTCGCCTTCCGCGCCTCCGGCGAAAACCCCGATGCGGCCAGCTACGCCGGCATGCGGTCGGGCTGGATCATCGTCGCGGCGATGGGCACTGCGGGCGCGCTGGCGGGTCTCGCCGGGGCGGCACAGGTGCAGGGCGTGCTCACACGCGCTTCCATCGGCTTCTCGGCGGGGATCGGTTTCGACGCCATCGCCGTGGCGCTGATGGGCCGCTCACACCCCGTCGGCATCCTCATCGCGGGTCTGCTCTTCGGCGGGCTTGAGGCGGGGGGGCGTCAGATGCAGGTGGACGCCGGTGTCTCCATCGACCTCATCGGCATCATCCAGTCGCTGATCATCGTGTTCATTGCGGCACCGCTGCTGGTGCGCTTCATCTTCCCGTGGGGCTTCCGCAAAGAAAGCAAGGGGGGCAAGGCATGACCACCTCGGCCATTCATTCGAAAGTCGAAGCTGTCGACGCCGCCCTCGGGCGCCGCGCAAAGATCACCGGCGTCGTGCTGCTGGCGCTTGCGCTCGCGGTGCTGTTCCTGCTCGACGTCGCCCCCGGCGAAGTCGCCACCTTCAAGCTGACCGGCCCGCGCGATGCGATCCGCATCCCCAACCTCGTGGTGCCGGGCGGGTTCAACACGGTGGTCGCGGCGCTGCTCGCCTTCCTCGGGGCGCGGCTGTTCTTCCGCGGTGGCGGGCGCTGGGCGACGATGTTCATCGGCATCGGCCTGTTGTTCCTGATCATGGCCTTCCTCGTCTGGGCCGACGCGGGCAAGAGCTTCAACCTCACCGGCATGCTCTCCGAAACGATGGTGCGCGCCGTGCCCATCGCGCTGGGCGGGCTTGCGGGCGTGCTGTCGGAGCGCGTCGCGGTGGTCAACATCGGGATCGAGGGGATGCTGCTCGCGGGCGCCTTCACCGGCGCGCTGATGGGCTCGCTGCTCGGCAGCTGGGTCGGCCTTGTCGCCGCCGTTGCCATCGGCGGGGTGTTCGGCCTGATCCTCGCGGCCCTCGTGGTGACCTTCCGAATGGACCAGATCATCGCGGGCGTGGTGATCAACCTCTTCGTGCTGGGCCTGACCAGCTACGTCACCAGCCAGGTCTTCGCCGAATACCGCTGGATGAACAACGCGGTGACCTTCAAGAAGTTCGCGATCCCCTACCTCAGCGACATCCCCGTCATCGGCAAGATGCTGTTTTACCAGAACATCTTCGTCTATGGCGCGATCATCCTCGTGGCCATCGCGACGTATTACCTGTTCCACACCAAGGGGGGGCTGCGCGCCCGTGCGGTGGGCGAACACCCGCGCGCGGCCGACACGTTGGGGGTTGACGTCTACTGGACGCGCTACCTGCACGTGACGCTCGCGGGCATGGTCGCCGGTTTCGGCGGGGCCTATTTCACGCTCGGCTCCGTGGGGCGGTTCGACGAGAACATGACCAACGGACGCGGCTTCATCGGCCTCGCGGCGATGATCTTCGGACGCTGGCACCCGGTGGGGGCGCTGGGCGCCGCGCTGGTCTTCGGCTTTGCCGATTCGCTTCAGCAGAAGCTCGCGCTGCTCAACACGCCGATCCCGTCGGAATTCCTCGCCATGGCGCCCTATATCGCCACGATCATCGTGGTGGCCGGGCTGGTCGGGAAGTCGCGCCCACCGGCGGCCGACGGCAAGCCCTATGTGAAAGAGTGACCTTGAGCAAAGGTTGCAAAGGCGGGCCTCGTTTGCGGCCCGCCTTTTTCGTTTCAACGCGCAAGGCAAGCCCATGACCCCAGAAGACCGCGCCTTCCTCACCCGCCTGTTCGACGCTGCCATCGAAGCCGCCGACCCGCGCGCGGTGTTGGCGGGGCATCTGCCTGCGAAGCCGAAGGGACGCACCGTGGTTATGGGGGCCGGGAAGGGGGCGGCGCAACTGGGGGCGGCGTTCGAGGAGGCTTGGGGGGCGCCGGTCGAAGGGGTGATCGTCACTCGCTACGGCTACGGCTGTGAAACGCGGTTTTTGCGGGTGCTGGAAGCCGCGCACCCGGTGCCCGACGCCGCTGGCATCGAGGCCGCGCAGGCGCTGTTCGGTGCGGTTGAGGGGCTGACAGCGGACGATCTGGTCGTCGCGCTCATCACCGGCGGTGGCTCGGCCCTGTTGCCCAGCCCGCCCGAGGGCTACACGCTGGCCGACGAACAGGCGCTCAACGCGGCGCTGCTCGCCTCCGGCGCACCGATCTCGGCGATGAACGCGATCCGCAAGCAGTTCTCGCGGATCAAGGGCGGACGGTTGGCGGCGGCGGCACATCCCGCGAAGGTGGTGACGCTGATCGTGTCGGACGTGCCGGGCGATGACCCGGCGCAGGTGGCCTCCGGCCCGACCGTTCCCGACGCGAAAACCGCCGAAGACGCGCGGGCGGCAATCGCGGCTTTCGGCGTGAAGCTTCCCGAGGCCCTGCGCGAGGCGGTGTCCGCAGGGCGGGCGCCCGCGCCGGATGAGGCGGTCTTCGCGGGCAACGAGGTGCGCGTCATCGCTTCCGCCGCGCTGTCGCTGGAAGCGGCGGCCCGGCAGGCGGAGGCCGAGGGGATTCCGGCGGTGATCCTGTCGGATGCGGTGGAGGGAGAGGCGCGCGAGGTGGCCAAGGTCCACGGCGCGCTGGCGCGCGAGGTTCTGGCACGGGGGCGGCCCTTCCGGCGACCGGTGGTGATCCTGTCGGGTGGGGAGACGACGGTGACCCTGCGCGGGACGGGGCGCGGCGGGCGCAACACGGAGTTTCTGCTGTCGCTCGCGCTGGCGCTGGACGGCGTGGAGGGCGTTTCGGCACTGGCGGCGGATACCGACGGGATCGACGGCAGCGAGGACAACGCCGGCGCCTTCGCGGATGGCGCGACCTGCGCGCGGATGCGGGCCGTGGGGTGTGATCCGGCTGCGATGTTGAACGACAACGACGCCTATACGGCCTTCGAAGCGGTTGGCGACCTGTTCGCGCCGGGGCCGACCGGCACGAACGTGAACGATTTTCGCGCGATCCTGATCCGGTAGTTTCGCCTGCCTGCGGCAGGCAATCTGCGCCGCGCTGCGCGCGGCGGGGGGCTTTGCCCCCGCGTGGCAAGCCACGCTCCCCCAAGGTATTTCGCGACAACGATGGTTTGTGCAGGTTTGACCTAGGTCATGGCGCGCGCGCCTGCCTGCGGGCTTTGTGAAGCAAGCGGAGAAACAGGAGCGCGTAATGTACAAGAATATTCTGGTTCCGGTGGCCTTCGAGACGGGCCGCGACACGATGAAATCCATCGGTATCGCCGAGGCGCTGGCCGATGAGGGAGCGAAAGTTACGGCACTTTACGTTGTCGAGGAGGTGCCGTCTTATGTGGCGCAATACCTGCCCGAGGGGCAGATCAGCCATAATATCCAGGAGCTTGAAGAGATTCTGGCCGGGAAGCTGGCCGGGCATGAGAAGGTTACGGTTCGGGTGATCGAGGGGCATGTGGGTCATTCGATCGTCGATTATGCGGGGGACAACGCGGTTGATTGCATCGTCATCGCGTCGCACCGGCCGGGCATCAAGGATGTGGTTCTCGGTTCGACCGCGGCCCGCGTGGTGCGCCATGCGCTTTGCTCGGTGCATGTTGTGCGCTGAACGGGTTGCGTTCACGGAGCTTGGGGCGTGCTGTTTGGCGCGCCCTTTTCGTTGCCGGGTTGTGGCGTGATGACCATTAACCCGACGGAATTGGTCGGGCAAATCTGCGACATTCCAACGCGGCTGGCGAAAGGTGCGTATGGGGCAGAGCTGTGTCGGGTGCGGTGAAAACCTCTCAATAGACTGAATTTGTTTTGAAATTGTTTCGACCCCGCAAGGGATGTCCGCAGGCGAGCGGCACCCGGTTTGTCGGTGCGGCAATTTGGCAGTCTCGATGCGATGCATTTTTCTTTATCAAAGGCAACACATTGGACTTCCAGTAGGACGATTGTCTCGGTTTGGGTGCCCCGAAGGGGGCCTGCTCCGGCGGCGCGATACGTCCAGCTTTGTGCGAAATCGGCAGTTTCCTGATTTTCGGGGGGCTGATCGCCTGGCCAGTCAGCCGCAGAACGCGCGTTTGATACATGGGTGTCCCGGGGCGGCGCTGCGCCGCTCTTGCAAGGTTCGGTTGGCCCTTTAGCACTCCCTTTCGGGCCAGGCGCAGGCGACTTGTTCCGCATCTGACCTGTGCGGGACAAGTCGCCGGAACTATGTCAGAAAGGCGCAAAAAGGGGGAATCAATGCCAGGCAAACCCGTGATTGGCGCGCAACTGACCGTGCTGGACCTGCCCAAGCACCGTGATTGGCTGTTCGAAAAAGACCGTGATCTTGAGTTGCCCGAATTCTGCATGGCCGACATTCTCGCCAGCCCCGACCCCTTCATCGACATGGCGAAGAAGGCACTGGACGGCTGGCACGGGCGGCTCGGCATCCACGGGCCGTTTTCCGGCTTCGAACTGGACGTGCATGACCGCGACATCCGGGCCATTGCGCAGAAGCGGATCGACCAGGGGCTGGATGTCTGCGGCAAGCTGGGCGCGACCCAGATGGTGCTGCATTCGCCCTATGATACGTGGGATTTCAACAATCTCGACAACACTCCCCGCGATCGCGGCAAGAAGGTGTCGAACATTGTCGAAACGCTCCGGCCTGCGCTGAAACGCGCCGGGGAGATGGGGGTCGAGATCGTGCTGGAGAATATCCAGGACATCGACCCGGCCGACCGCGCCGCCGTTCTCGATGCCGCCGGAAGCGAGATCCTGAAGCTTTCCGTCGATACCGGGCACGCCTATTGGGCGCATTCCGTCTGCGGCGCCCCGCCGGTGGACCGTTTCATCTCCGCCGCGGGCGAGCGCCTTGGCCATGTCCATTTGCAGGATGCCGACGGCTATGCCGACCGCCATTGGGTGTTGGGGGAGGGGACATTGCCCTTCGCGCCGATCTTCGCCGCGCTGGCCAACATCCATTCCAACCCGCGGCTGATCGTGGAGATCAGGGAGTATGACCGCGTTCCCGAAAGCGTCGCGCATCTCGAAGCGCTGGGGCTGGCGCAGTAGTCAGGGTGTGAGGTCTGCCGGTGTCAGCCGGTAGGCCTTGCCGAACCCGGCGTTGAGCAGGGCGCCCGTGGGGGCGAAACCGACGAAGCCGAAATCGGCGAAGTCGATGTAGAGCTTCGCCTTCGGGTGTTGCGCGAGCCATGCGTCGCGCAGCGTGGCCGACTTCTCCAGCGGTGCCGCGTGGGCTTCGATGGTCAGACGCGGGTGGGTCAGCGGGTCGCCCTTCGGGCCCGGCTCCCCGACGAGCAGGGAACAGGCCGGGTTGGCGGTGAGCGCCTGGGTGTGGAAGGCGAGCGTCGAGATGAGGGTCAGCGGGCGGCCTGCGTCGGTGCCGAGCGCGATGCGGGTCACGAAGGGTGTGCCTTCCGCGGTCAACACCCCCAGCGCCGCGAAGCGTGCCCCGGCGATCAGGCCGCGGGCCAGCGTGCGCGCGTCGTCGTCGGTGGGACGGATCGGAGTCTGTGTCATGGGACGAGGGTAGTGGAGGACGCATTGGGGTGCAAATCGGGGCTAGGCAGATCGTTCTTCCGGCGTTAAAATTCAGAAAAACAAGGAGGCGGGCAGATGCGGATTTTTCTTGCGGTAATGGTTTTGGCGGTTCTGGCAGGGTGTGACATTCCGCTCGTGCCCTTCGTATAGCCGCGAACACAGACAGCAAACGCCACAATGACGCCTGTAAAGGAGCCTGACGTGCGTGTTCTTTCCCTCGCCCTGATGCTCGCCGCCACACCTGCGCTGGCACAGAGTGTCAACATCACGCCCGGCCTCCCTTCGTTGCCATCGACACCCCCGGCGGCGAGGCGGTCATCGCGCGTGACGACAACCCCGAGGCGCGGCTTGAGGGCGACTGAGCGCGGACTTCGCGCGCCTGTCCGCCGTTCTGCATCCAGCCGGAGGTTCCGGCCGAGGGTGTGCGCTCGATCGGAGAGCTGGAGCTGATCGACATGCTGGCGGACCCGGAGAAGATCGTCGTCGACAGCCGCACGGCGGATTGGTCCGCGGGCGGGTCGATCCCCGGCGCGGTCAACATTCCCTACACGGTGATGCACGAACGTCTCGACCGCGTCGGTTGCGAAGCCGATTTCGACGGGTGGGCCTGTGACGATGCGCCCGAGATTGCGCTGTTCTGCAACGGGCCGTGGTGTGGGCAATCGCCCACCGCAATCCGCCAGATCATCGCCGCCGGCTTCCCCGCGGAGAAGATTTCATATTGTCGCGGCGGAATGCAGGGTTGGCGGATGTTGGGTTTCAACGTGAGCGAGTGATGGGGCGAAGTCGGGTATTGATTGTTTTCAGGGTGGAGGGATAGAGTTACCTATACCGACCGCAAGATGCGACATGGGTGCATCCGATAGCTAAAAGGAAACCTGAATTGAAGGGAAATGATATGGGTGAGGTGGAAGCTGAGAGGCTAAGGCGTGCTTTTGAACGGTTAACCTCCAAGGTCGAATTCGTGCCCGGTGACATAGTGCAATGGAAGCGCGGGCTGAAAAACAAGAAGAATCCGCCGGAAGATGGATTCGCGATTGTGGTTCAAGTTATCCCTCGTGATGAAGCCGGATACAGTGAAGATGAAAACTCTGGCTCTACCTATTACCGAGAAGTCTTGGATCTACGTTTGGGAGTAATTGACCTAGATGGTGATTTTGTCACCTACTGGTTTGATTCGGAAAGATTTGAAAAATTCGAATGAGCTAGAGTTATCCAAAATTGCCGAGTAGTATACCGAAGAAGCCGAATTCCAGGTCACGGAGCGCTGGTGCGGGTTCTGTGAGTGAAAGGAAGCCCGTGGGCAATAGGAATGATGAGCAAGGTTCTTCCGTTCAAAGATGTGCTCCAAATGCAGAAGTTCCCAAGGGCCATATTGATGAAGGTGGCGTTGATTGTCTTTTAAATTACCAAATTTCTTCGTTAAATAATTGGAGCCTTAAGTATCCGGATCGGAAGTCTTCGGGTGCCCAAAATGAGAACAATGATCAGGCGAATAACCCTGAAAAACCGACTATATCGTCTGATGTTGCTTTCGAGGGTCGGCTCGATAGTCGGATTGGTAGGGTGGAGAGGCGAATGAACGACAAGATATCCGATATGAAGTCGTCAATTCGAGATTGCAAAGAAAGTCTTAAGGATACTATTCGTAGCGAAGTGAATTCCGCAGGAAAAGATATATTGTTAAAAGTCCTAATATGGGCTATCCCGTTTCTGCTCATGCTCATATCTATAGTATACATTTACCATGATCAAATTATTTCATTTTTCAAGGCTCCAAATGCCTTTTCTGAAATTGAAGAGAGATTAAATGACTTGGAGAGCAGATAGCAGAAAATCCCAAGTGTTTTTTTGATTAGGGGCGCCCCTTCCCCCGCTTCCCAGCCCCCCCCCGCTGCCCCGGACGCCCGGCCGTCGAGCGGCCCTTGGCTTTCGGTGCGCTCGGCTGATTGCCGGGCCAGCGGGTCGTCGGCGACGGCGAGTTCCACGGCTTCCAGCCGGTGAATCTCGTCGCGCAGCTTCGCGGCTTCTTCGAATTCGAGGTTCTCCGCAGCCTTGCGCATGTCGGCCCGCAGGGCGTCCAGATGTGCCAGCAAATTGCCGCCGACGGCCGTCTTGTCGACTTGGGCCGTCACGCGGTTCATGTCGACATCGCCCTCGTAAAGCCCCGACAGAACGTCCTCGACGTTCTTCTTTACCGTCTCCGGCGTGATGCCGTGCTTATCGTTATAGGCCATCTGGCGTTCGCGGCGGCGGTTGGTCTCGGCCAGGGCGCGTTCCATCGAGCCGGTGATGCGGTCGGCATACATGATGACCTTGCCCTCGGCGTTGCGCGCCGCGCGGCCGATGGTCTGGATCAGCGAGGTCTCGGAACGCAGGAAGCCCTCCTTGTCGGCGTCGAGGATCGCCACGAGACGGCATTCGGGGATGTCCAGCCCCTCGCGCAACAGGTTGATGCCCACCAGCACGTCGAAGGCGCCAAGGCGGAGGTCTCGCAGGATCTCGATGCGTTCGATCGTGTCGATGTCGGAATGCATGTAGCGCACGCGGACGCCCTGTTCGTGCATGTATTCCGTCAGGTTTTCGGCCATGCGCTTGGTCAGTGTCGTGACCAGCGTGCGGAACCCCTCGGCGGCCTGCGCGCGCACCTCGTCGAGCAGGTCGTCCACCTGCGTTTCGACGGGGCGGATCTCGATTTCCGGGTCGAGCAGGCCGGTGGGGCGGATCACCTGTTCGGTAAAGACACCGCCGGTCTGTTCCAGCTCCCAGTTGCCCGGCGTGGCCGAGACGAAGACGGACTGCGGGCGCATCGCGTCCCATTCCTCGAACTTCAGCGGGCGGTTGTCCATGCAGGACGGCAGGCGGAAGCCGTGTTCGGAAAGCGTGCGCTTGCGGTTGAAGTCGCCGCGATACATGCCGCCGATCTGCGGCACGGAGACGTGGGATTCGTCAGCGAAAACAAGGGCATGATCGGGGATGTACTCGAACAGCGTCGGCGGCGGCTCGCCCGGCGCGCGGCCGGTGAGGTAGCGCGAGTAATTCTCGATGCCGCTGCAATGGCCGGTGGCCTCCAGCATTTCGAGGTCAAACCTCGTGCGCTGTTCCAGCCGCTGGGCCTCCAACAGCTTGCCTTCCGATTCGAACTGCTTGAGGCGGAGGGCAAGCTCCTGCTTGATCCCCTTCATCGCCTGTTTGAGCGTTGGGGTCGGGGTGACGTAATGCGAATTGGCATAGACGCGGACCTTCTCCAGCACGTCCGTGCGCGCGCCGGTGAGCGTGTCGAACTCGGTGATCGCCTCCAGCTCCTCGCCGAAGAACGACAGCCGCCAGCCGCGGTCTTCGAGGTGGGAGGGCCAGATCTCCAGCGAATCGCCCCGCACACGGAAGGTGCCGCGCTGGAAGGCGTTGTCGTTGCGCTTGTATTGCTGGGCGATGAGGTCCGACATCACGGCGCGCTGGTCATATTCCTTGCCGACCTCGAGATCCTGACTCATCGCGGTGTAGGTCTCGGGCGAGCCGATGCCGTAGATGCAGCTCACCGACGCGACGATGATCACATCATCGCGTTCCAGCAGGGCGCGGGTGGCGGAGTGGCGCATCCGGTCGATCTGTTCGTTGATCTGCGATTCCTTCTCGATGAAGGTGTCGGTGCGCGGGACGTAAGCCTCGGGCTGGTAGTAATCGTAATAGGATACGAAGTATTCGACGCTGTTTTCGGGGAAGAAATGTTTCATTTCTCCAAAAAGCTGTGCTGCCAGCGTCTTGTTAGGGGCGAGGATGATGGCCGGGCGCTGGGTCTCTTCGATGACCTTCGCCATGGTGAAGGTCTTGCCCGTACCGGTCGCGCCGAGCAGAACCTGGTCGCGCTCGCCCGCGTTCACGGCGCCGGCAATCTCGGCGATGGCGGTGGGCTGGTCGCCCGAGGGGGCGAACTCCGTGTGCATTACGAAGCGCTTGCCGCCTTCGAGCTTGGCGCGCGGGGCAGGGGGAGTGTCAGACATGGCGATTCCTTTGCCCCGAACCTGATCGCCTTTTGTTCCCGGTTCAAGGGCAGGCTGCGGGCAAATGGTTAACAAAGCGTTGCCACCAAAAAGAGAGTTTTCACATTTTCATACAATCTAAGGTGTATTTTCCTGTTGCGCGCACCCCGCCTGCGCTGCTATCGTCTTATGGCAAGCAGCAGACTAGGCTGTCGGCCACGGCGAACCCCACCCCACCCCTCGCTCCCTCGCCGGGGGCCGACAGCCCACCACATTTTCAAGTTACGTTCACGGAACCCGTTTTTGCCTTGCAGAAACGGGTTTCTTTCTGGATAAATC
>PDWI01010587.1_pt1 | contig 10295 bp, 9 predicted proteins | sample 1430891 | NCBI WGS metagenome assembly PDWI01 (sample SAMN01162508, study PRJNA174530) | Oral metagenome, whole genome shotgun sequencing project. | biome: Marine environment; feature: Marine mammal; material: Swab sample of the gingival sulcus; isolation source: swab sample of gingival sulcus... | reverse complement strand
ATTTTAGATGGTGATGAGGCAGGTAATCTTGCTACTAATAAGATATTAGAAGCTTTTAAGGATAAAGATGTTGAAGATGTACGCCATTATTACAATATCAATGAACATAAAAATAATGACTTAAATGATTATTTAATTAAAAATTATAATAGTTTTACAAAAAAAAATATAAATAATGAAAACACCACAAGTACAACTCAGTCAAGAGGAGTTTCCGATTTTAAGCAAATGGGAACTGGAAGTTCTAAACGAGAGATTAGACCAATTAGTTCTACAAGCCAATCCGAGCAAAACAATAGAACAAATAACGGAGGACAACAAAATTTATTCAGCGAGAATGTTGGAAATGGATTTAAACGCACAGAGGAGTTTACCAGACGAGGAGTGGATGGAGCAAGAGAGACAATTGCAAGAGGAACTGGAGAGAGAGGAAGAACAACGTCTTTGGGAAATGAGGGAGAAAGCAGGACTACCTCATTAGTAAATTCTACAAATATACTTGAATTAGATAACCTAATTCAAAAATATAAAGGTCAGAAACTGACCAATGAGCAAGTCACAGAACTCGTTTCTGTGGCTTGTTTTGTTGATGAAAATAAATTAGTACAACTCAATAAGAACCTCAATATTACTGATGATTTAAAAGAATTAGTTAAGCAATATAAAACAGGAGGTGTAGCCAAACAAGGGAGAGGTATTTTAGATGAATATTACACAAATACAGAGATTGTAGATAGTGTTAAAAATCTTTTAAATAAAGAATTAAATTCAAAAGAGGGATTATCTATTTTAGAGCCAAGTGTTGGAATAGGTAATTTTATTAATGCCGTAAAGGACTTTTCTAATAGTTCTATAAATACTTTTGAAATCAATGATATAACGGCTAAAATCTCTAAAATTCTATATCCTCAAATAAATGTGAATTTGCGTTCTTTTGAGAGTGAATTTATGACAGAAGATGGACAAAAAAAATCTGACTTTACATATCAAAATAAGTATGATTTAGTTATTGGTAATCCACCTTATGGACAGCATAGAGGAATGTATAAGGGATTAGGAGAAGAACCTAATTTATCAAGATATGAAGATTATTTTGTTAAGCGTTCTTTGGATACCTTAAAAGAAAACGGAGTTTTAGCAATGGTATTGCCTAGCGGTTGGCTTAATCGTCAAAAGAAATTAGAAAATGCTGAACTCATCAATGCTTATCGTTTACCAGTTGGAGTTTTTGCAGGAACTGAAACAGGAACTGATATTGTTTTACTCAAAAAAGATAATCAAAAACAGAGTATTGATATTTCTAAATATTTTGATGAAAACCCAAACAAAGTTTTAGGCGAAATCCGTGAGAAAACTAATCGCTTTGGAAAATTAGAAGAATATGTACACGGAAGTTTGGAAAATGCTCTCTCACTTATTGAAAAGGATAGTTTGCAGAAAGAAAAACAATTTAAAGGTAATACAATGCCAATGTGGGACGAAAAAACAGATACAGTTATTAATGTAATTCCACAAGAAATTGCAAAGGAAATCAAGGAAAAACAAGGACAAATATCGCTATTTGATTTACCTAAAGAAGAACTGAAAAACAACAATACATCAAATGTAGAAAAAGAAGAGGATACTTCTTCTCAGAAACAAACTCTTGAAATTACAAAAACAGCATTAGATACACTTAAAAAAGTAAAGTTTAAAAGTCCTGCAATTATTGATAGTATCTATAAGTATGAAAATTTAGTTTTTGATTTAAACGATGAAAATAAATCATTTAAAAATGAAGAATTACAAGATATTACAAAAAAAGCAGAACGAATAATAAAACATCATTCAGATAAAATAGAAACATCAGAATATGAAATTCAATCAGAACCAAAAATTAAGAAAAATGTTTTAAAGTATCAATTTTCAAAGAATGACAATATTGTTAATTCATCATTACAAAATAATCCAAACTTAACTAAAGAACAAGTAAGTGCTTTTGAATTGACCGAGTACAATGGAACTATCAATATACCAAACACAAAATATCGTAAATATGCTAATTATATTGAGGGAGATTGGAAACACGATTTTTATTATGCAGAGGGTAATATTTACGCAAAATTAGAACAATTAGAACGAGATAAACACGCTATTGATGAACCTCAATATCAAAAACAGAAATCTTTATTAGAAAGTGTATTACCTAAACCTAAAAAGTTAGAAGACATCATCATTAGTCCAAACCACGAATTTATCCATAATTTTAAATTAGGAGAGAGAGAAGTGGAAAGACAGAGAGAAACTTATGGTATTACGGGCAAAAGATGGGAGAAATATACAGAAATAGAGGATTACACACTTGCTCATAAATTTAAAGATTTTGTTAGAGAATTACCTTCAGAGGCATTTCGTGGTTCTTCACAATGGGAGGTTAATGGTTTTGTAGATAATGATACTGTAACAGGTAGTGACCGTGAGCGTAACGCATTGGTAAGAGAACGAAGAAAAGAAGTTGCTAATGACCTATTTAAAAAGTTTATTGATGAAGAAATGACCACTGCAGAAAAAGAAAGATTTGTAAAAGAATTTAATCGTTTTCACAATAATATTCATATTCCTGACTACTCACAATTTCCATTATTCTCTAAAATTCATCATAATTTTAAAGGTAAACCATTAGAACTTACAGAGGTTCAAAAAGCAGGTATAGGACGATTAACAACAAAAGGTGTTGGATTGTTGGCTCACGAAGTAGGATTTGGTAAGACTCTATCAGGGGTTTTATCAATGCACGAGGCTATGGAACGAGGAACTGCAAAGCGACCTCTAATTGTTGTTCCTAATGATAATATACTTAAACAATGGGTTGAAACTATCTATGAAACTATTCCTAATGCTAAAGTTAATGTTTTAGGTAATCTTGGTAAAGGTGTTGATTTATCAAATTTTGATAATAAAGATAATGAAATCACATTGGTAACTTATTCTGGTTTTAATAATATTGGATTTAGTAAAGAAATCACAAATCAATTAGCCAATAAATTCTCTTACATTTCTGAAAATGAATTAAAATCAGTAAAAAACTCTGAAAGAGATGTTCAAAAAGAAATAGCACAAAGAGATGAACTAAAAGGGAAGATGAGAAAAGGAAAAATCTATGATTGGGAAGATTTTGGATTTGACCATTTAACATTTGATGAAGTACACAATGCTAATCACATTGTTGGAAAGGTACGAATTGAAGATAGAAGATTTGCATCGGATTTTAGAAATCAAAATCAGAAAACATCAGCATTAGGTATTAATACTTGGATGGCTGCACAATACATTCAAGATAATTATGACGGAAGAAATGTTACTCTTCTTTCTGCAACACCTTTTACGAATAAACCCCTGGAATATTATTCTATTTTATCGTTAATCGCTAATGACCGTTTAGAAGAAAAAGGCTATTTCAATGTCAATACGTTTTTTGAAACCTTTATGGAGGCAGACAATGAAATGGAAATTGACGCTAAAGGTGATGTGGCTTATAAATCTAATGTGAAACGATTTAAAAACAACGCTGTATTTCAGCAGTTATTGGGAGAGTTTATAGATATTAAAGGCGAAGAAGACAACCCTAAATTAGTACGTCCAAATCGTATGAATAAGGAATATAAAATCAAACAGAATGATTTAACTCAAAATCAATATGAACTATTAAATAATAATTTTTCAGAAGATGATAAAGGTGCAATTCTAACACATATTTTGAACGCTCGTCTAATAGCAATTTCACCTTATTTATCGCCATATTATGAGGGAGATAAACCAACAATAAAAGAGTTTATTGATAATTCTCCTAAATTAAAAATGACTATGGATTTAATTGCTCAAAACAAAAAGGATAATTCAAGTGCAGGACAGATTATTTATTCTGAATTAGCGGTTAATGAGTTCCCTAAATTAGAAAAATATTTGATTGATGAAATTGGGTTTAATAAGAATGAAGTCGCGATTATTACAGGAAGTACAACGAAAGATAAACGAGAGAAAATTCAAGAAGATTTCAATAATGGAAAGATAAAAGTAATCATCGGTTCTTCAGCAATTCAAGAGGGAATGAATTTACAAGAAAATACCTCTGATATGTATTTATTATCATTACCTTATAACTTTACTTCGTTAAGACAAACAGAGGGTAGAGCGTGGCGACAAGGTAATAAATTTGAAAATGTTCGTATCAATTATATGTTAACTGAAGATAGTATTGATGTGTTTATGCTACAGAAATTGCAAGCGAAACAATCACGCTATTTGGAGGCAATGAAAAAGGATGTAAACATTTTAGATATTTCAGACATTGATACTCAAGAACTAAAAACAGCATTGATTACTAACCCGGTAACACGAGCTGATATTGAGGTTAAGATTGAAAAAAAGCGATTAGAAAGTGAGAAAAACCGACTGATTGCTGATGCAAGTTTTGTATCACGTAAATACGAAAAAGTAGCAGAAATGCAGAGTAAAATATCGGATTATGAAAATCAGACTCAATGGATTGCTAAAAATTATGCTGATAGTGATTACTACAAAAAAGAAGTTGAAAGAAGAAAATTAACACTAAATGATATGAAATCTGAATTAAAAGTTCAAATTCATAAATTGGAAAAACAAGGTATTGATGTTAAATTTATCCAAGAAAATGCTAAATTAACCGAAGAAAACGTAAAAGTTATTGAAGATAAAATTCAAAATTTATCTACTTGGAAAGAGGATTTAATTCAGAGATACCAAAAAGAGAAAGCAGAAAAAGACAAAAAAGGTAATGATATAGATTTTGTCAAGGAACGAGCAGAGGAAAATAAATCATTCTACAAACTACGAGAGGAAGAGCCTAAACAAGAAGTTGCAGAAGAAAAAATAAGAGGTTTTAAGAGATAATTATAAGTTTAAAATTAAGAAAATTTGTATTTTTGTGGCAGATAAAAAAATAATTATTATGGAATATCCAATTAGTTTAGATACAGCATTGTCATTAGTAAATGAAATGAGGGGAATAAAATCTCGTTTATTGAAAAATGTTCAGACTCAAATAGAAAAGGAGAAGATAAAAAAAGAGATAGATATATTAAATGCTGAAGAGGAAATGCTATATGGAGTAGATGATTTACCACGATTATCAGTAATGGAAAAGGTTATAAAAATATATTCACCTACCTTAAAACAAGAATATGCAAGTTAGTGATGTATTAAAAATATACGAACAAGAAAAAGAAACTTATCTTAAAAAGTTAGAACCTCAGAAACACCCAAAGGCTTTCATTTTAGGAGGACAACCTGCGTGTGGAAAAGGAGGATTGGCTTTAAAAATTGAAGAACAAAATCCTAATGATAGATTTTTGTTCGTCAATGGTGATAATTATCGTATTCATCATCCTAATTTTAGGGAGTTAAAAAATAATTCCAATCAGTTTTCTTCTGAAACACAGATTTTTTCAAATGTTTTTACTGAAAAATTGATTGAAGAGGCAATAAAAAATAAGTACAATATTATTGTTGAGGGTACAATGCGTAATCCTCAAACTCCATACAATACAGCAGGTCTATTCAGAAGAAATGGATATTCAGTAGAAGTCTTTTGTATTTCTGCACCTGCATTGTTCACAGAAATGCAGTACAACAATCGCTATCAAGAAGAAATAAACTATAAAGGTTGGGGACGATTAGCAGAGAAACAATCACACGATAATGCTGTTGTTGGTCTGTTAAAATCTTTAGATGTTCTTTACAATAAAAAAGCTGTAGATAAAATTCATTTATATTCTTTTTTGGCAAAAGAACATATTGAAACTTTTTCTCTCAAAGATAAGGAATGGGATATTAAAACATTACCAAGTGAAATTGTTACAGAAACAAGAGAAACCCAACTCAAAGATAAGGAAGTCATACAAAATCTTATCAATAGAGGTAATGCAACATATAATGAAATAGACTTAAAACATAAGGCTCATATTGATAAACTTCTTACAGATTTAGAAGACATTTTAGAAAATTTACAAGATAGAAAACGAGGATTTAGAAGATAATTTTAACTATTTAAAACGTTTATTATGATGACTAAAATTTTAAAATACCTAATGTTTGGTTTAGTAATGGTTATATCATCTTGTTCAAAAGATGATGATGAAAATGAAGTAATAGAGAATGAACATTCAAAAACTTACAATATTCAAGTAAAAACATATTCACATAATAATGAAAATATAAAGGCAGATATAACATTTCAACTTTCAAAAATAATTTTGAATAATAAGGACTCTTCAGCAAAAATTGAAGAAGAATTTGAGTTAAAAGAAGTATCTCTACCTTATGAAAAAAAGATTGTAAGAACAATAGAAAATGATACCGAATGGTATAATATAAATTTTGGTGTTCAATCTCTGGAGTATGAAGAAAATATTGAAAATCCAAAAGCATTTATTATTGAGATTATAGTTAATGGAAAATCTGTTCTCAAAAAAAACTCTGCCAAAACAGAAATAGGAAATTTAGGGACTCTTACTGTAAGTTATGACACATTGACTGAATAACTACTTAATTAATTTCAAAATATATCCTCGTAACTTCATAGGTTCTTCTATTTTATAAGATTGGGATGCTCCACCTGTAGTGATTGAGAGTGTCCCATAACCCAAAATCCTACCAAGTAAACTTTGATGTAATCCCATTCCTTCATATTTACTTAATGAAATATCGGTTAATCTCTTTGAGAATATACCTTGCTTGAGTGTTAATGACTTTTCTGTAAGGTAAATTTTTATTGTGTTTAAGTAAAATATAGAATATATCATTTTAGTAATTAGATAAATAAAGAAAATTCTTACTATCCAACGAAAGAATGATTGTAATTCTGTAAATTCTTCTACAACTTTACCCTCTTCTATAATATAGAAAGATTTATGATGAACAAATGGTTCTACAATCCATTTTGATATGGCAAGATAAATAAATAATGTTACAAAAATTGATATAATAGGGTTTATATATGATACCCAATGCAATTTAGTTTCATATCTGATGTTATCTTCTATGTAAACTGTTTTATTAAGTAAGTCTTTCATAACCTTTATTTTTAATCTCTAAAAATGTACCCATAAAATTAATAAAAATTTGATATATTTTGAAATTTAGATATTGCTAAATTAACCCTACAGCGTTCAGACAAAATACCTCCGTGTCGGTTTTTTGCAATAATAATTTCGGCTTGTTTTTCCGTACTTTCTTGATTATAATCACTCCAATTTTCTATACCATAGTATTCTGGACGATATAAAAATAAAACTTCATCAGCGTCCTGTTCAATTGCTCCACTATCTCTTAAATCAGATAACATAGGACGTTTATCTCCTCTCTGTTCTACATTCCTTGAGAGTTGTGCCAATGCTATCACAGGGATATCTAATTCTTTTGCTAATGCTTTTAAACTTCGTGATATTTTTGACACTTCTTGTTCTCTATTGTGAGAGTTGTCATTCGTAATCAATTGTAAATAATCTATCATTAAAATATTAATATCATATCTCATTTTCATCATTTTTGCCTTTATTCTTAAATTTTGAATAGATATGTTTGGTGTGTCGTCAATATGAATTCTTAAATTTACAAGTTTTTCTTTTAAATAATTATATTGTTGCCATTCTTCAAAAGATAATCCTTTACGTAAAACAGATGAATTAGGAATACTTGTATAATTTGTAAGAATACGTGATGCAATTTGTTCTGATGACATTTCTAATGAAAATACTCCAACAGACATTCCTCTACAAGTAACATCTATAATCTGCTGAACCATAAATGCTGATTTACCCATACCAGGGCGACCTGCAACAATACTTAAATCACTTGGTTGCCAACCGCCAAAGGCTTTATTGATAATATCCAATGAACTTGGGATACCAGTTAATACTCCCTCCTTTATTTGAGAAAATTTTTCTTCAACTTTCTCTATTAAATTAGGGAATGGCATATCGTTTTTATTAGCCTCTATAAATCGGTCAATAAATAAATTATTGAATTCTTCTATTGCTTTTTCTCGGATTTGATAAACATCTTCATCTGATTGATTTGCTAATTTTAATAATTTTCCGAACTTGAATATAAACTCTCGTTTTACTGACAATTCAACTAATATAGTTAAGTAATGCTCAAAATTACTTGTTAATACAGTATCATCAATAATTTTAGTCAAATAATCATTTAACCCTAGTCCCTTTCTTGTAATCTCACTTTGTATGATTAACGAGTCTATTGGTATGTTTTTATCTTGTAGATTATAGATTATTTCAAAAATTTGCCTGTTATTGGTTGCAGAAAAAAGAGAAGAATTTATCTTATATGCAAAACTATAATACAGATTAGGGTTCTCTATCAAGTTGCCTAATACTACTTTTTCTAATTCTATATTTGATAGTGGAGCATTCATTACATAAATATTTTGATAATAAATGAAATAAATATAATTATTAATAGAATTATATTAAGATTAAGAACTATATTATCTTTTTCAAATTCAGAATTTTTATATTCCTTTACATATTTAATATTATTTATGTTAATCTTACTATCATTCTTTAAAACATACCAATTATTATAAATAGTTACATTTTTATAAGTAATAGTATCAGTACTATTATTAAAAACTACTTCAATTTTATTAAATTCAAATTGTTTTTTATCTCTTTTAGTTTTACAAGATAAAAAAATCATCATTCCTATTATTAAAAGTTTTATTTTCATAATATTTTTATTCATCATAAGTTTGTTTAGGTCGTTTAATTACTGGAGCTTTTACGAAGTCATTTTTTTTATCAGTCAATAAATGAGGTAAAGTCGCTTTTAATGATATTTGCCAATTTCTTATAGGTTTACCATAACCATTTTTCCAACCATTACTAACCCAATTCTCATATTTGGTTTTAATTAGAAAATCAATATTTGGACTAGTTTCATCATATATTTCAACTGATTTAGCATACGCTAAAAATTCATCTAAACTTGGAATATTTGAGGGTAACTTAGGTGTTTCTACTTTAGGTTCTTGTTTTTGAACTATCTTACTCTCTTGCTTTTTAACCGAGACTTTTGGTGGTTCTTTAATATTTTTATCCAGGATTGATTTTATTTCTTGTTTAGGAACAGATTTTATATCAATCTTTTTCGTATTTAATTCCTTGTTCTTAATAGGTTCTTTTGTATCTACCTTTTGTGAATTACTAAATACCAATTTATATACACACGGAAAGCCAAGTTTTGTTTCATAGGTTAAAAATCCTGCTTTTCTTAATTTATCTTTTGTAATTCTAACTGTGTTCCTTACAATTTTTAAAGTTTCACTTATCTTCGCGTCAGATAAAACAATTTCATTTACACCAGTATTTTCGTATTCATTAACAATATACAAATACATTGCAACCGCAGAAGAACCCAAAGGATTTTCAGTGTTATATTCCCAAAACTTATGTATTAGTTTTCTACTCTCCATCATCTATCTTTTATTCATAATTTCTAGTACCTTTTGTTTATCTATAACGATACTTCTACCTGTTTGAGAAATTGCCTCATCAAATATTCCGCTAGATTTATAACGTTGTGCCGATGTTTTAGAACACCCTAAAATTTTAGCCAAGCCTACTATTCCATATTCATACTCTTTTTTAGTACTATCAATTGAAACAGTACTTTCCTTTATTTTATCCTCTATCTTACGCTCAAGAATAGAAACCAATTCACCTACTGTGAGTTGAATAAGTGGAGTGTTATCTTTCGTTGCCATAATTTATTTATGTTTTTGAGTTCTGAACTCTTTCAATCATCATCAATTTCATATTTCATTAGTCAAGTCCATTTATTATAGAGTTATTTAATATTTCTAAATTTTCACTATCTAAATCAAAGTAAAATCTAAACCAAGCCTGTAGATTAGTTTCAGAATTTTCCTTGTATATTTCTGCTTTTTCTACCAAATGTTCAAACATATATTCTTCTACTTTACCTTTATAAATACGTTTGACTATTGATATATTTTCATTCCAAAAAAACTGCATAGTTTTACGTTGAAATATTTCTAATATTTGACTATTCATAATTAAGCAGTTAAAGTTTTTAAATCTTCTGTTAAAGGAACTATTTCTGTGTCTAGAAACATCATATTATCTCGTGCCTTTTCATATAGACTATATATAATATCATAATCAAAAGTTTTTGAAGATATAACATTGATAATTCTATTATATGAAACTCCAAGTTCTATTGATAATCTTTTTAAATCT
>PDWI01010584.1_pt1 | contig 10298 bp, 9 predicted proteins | sample 1430891 | NCBI WGS metagenome assembly PDWI01 (sample SAMN01162508, study PRJNA174530) | Oral metagenome, whole genome shotgun sequencing project. | biome: Marine environment; feature: Marine mammal; material: Swab sample of the gingival sulcus; isolation source: swab sample of gingival sulcus... | reverse complement strand
TACTAAAATAAAATGTGAATAAGCCCTTGCCATTAAAGCCTCTGCTTTAACACTCATTAAATCTTTAGGATTACCTAATTTTTCAACAGCATTAATTGCCTCATTAGCATTACCTATAGCTTTATAATGACTCTGCCATACAAAATATGGACTATCATTATTAGCTAAATTAACATCTTCCCAATAAGCTATAGCGTCATAAAAACGGTCTTCTTTAAGCACCTTTGCATCTGACACTACATTATCTGAAAATAATTCAGTTACTAAACTATAATTAAACTCAGGGTATGCAAATACCAATAAGTTTCTAATCTTTTCCTTATTGTCAACGATAGTTCTATTATCTGGTAATTCATCTAAAAAACTATCACACGAGATATTAAATAGCATTACAAATGCTATTGTAATATGTTGTATATATTTATATTTCTTCATCTCTTTATATTTTATAATCTTGCTTTAATACTAAATGTTAATTGCTTTGGAACAGGCATTGCTACCCCTCCAGAGTTCAAAAACTCAGGATCTTGACCTCTTAACTTTTTATCGTAATACAACAAGAATGGGTTTGTCAATTGAAGTTTTAAACTTAATTTTGACATACTTAATTTCTTTAAAACATCTTTATCAAAATCATATGCTAATGAAATTTCTTTCAATCTCACAAAATCACCTTTAGCAATACGTTCCGTAGAATAATTATATAAATTATAAGTATTTCTTAAATTATTATTATTCTTATACATTCTTGAAGTTACTACAGCAGGCACATTTGTAAGTTTTTCATCTCCCGGAACTGCCCAACGGTTAGCAAATTCTTTTGGAGTTGCTGTCAAATCAGAATAATGAGATCTAAAGACAGGGTTTAAACGTACAACATTACCAAAAGAATAAGTTAAAAATAAGTTAAGTGTTAAATTTTTATACTTAAACATATTACCTAAACTACCGACATCTGTAGGGTTAATAGTACCTGAATACTCTAAGAATGCAACTTTACTCTCATCTCTATCTTGTAGAAAAATTTTATCACCCGTATTAATATTTCCGTCTGAATCAGTAAATGTAGGCACACCTATATCGTTTAATCCTTTAAATGGTATTGAGAACATTGCACCAGCAGGATAACCTTCTCTTGATACAGAACGTCCTATAACAAGATCCATAATTCGTGAATAGTTATCTAATTTAGTAACCTTATTATTTAATTTTGAATATACAAAACTCGTATTCCATGAAAAATCTTTAGTTTTAATATTCGTTGTATTTAAAGCTACTTCCAACCCACTTGATTCCATTTCTGCAATATTACCAAATTTTGTTATTTCTCCACCAATACCTTGAGTAATTGTACTACCTATTAAGTCATAGTTATTACGTTTGTAATAATCTATTACTAAATTAACTTTATCATTTAACATTCCTAAATCAACTCCAAAGTTAAGTTCTTTCTTTTTTTCATAAGTAAGTTCACTATTTTCTAATGATGCTACAAGTAAACCATTTTCTCTTGTTCCATCAAACATTCTTAGTGGTGATTTGGCTCTAATATCAGCTAAACTGTTAGTTACCCATGATGGACCTCTATCAGCTGTTAAACTATATGATGCTTTAAGTGTTAAATGAGATAATGGTTTTAAACTTTCGAAGAAGTTTTCTCTATCAACATTCCAAGACCCAGAGATATTCCATGTTGGTAACCATCTTGCAGAGCGAGATTTACCTAACTTATTAGTCCCTTCATAACGATAAGTACCATTAATAGTATATTTATGACGCCATGAATAAGTCATATTCCCGAAGAATGCAACATTTCTGTATCTTGTATTATAAATTTCATAGTAATAATTATTATTCTCTAAACCTTGTTTAAAGTAATCAGTGGTATAAAATGGTGTTTCTCCATAAGAATATTGAAGACCCCAACCATCCATTTTATTAGCATTACGGTCAGTTTTATTAATTTCCATACCTGCATATACGTTTATAGTATGATCATCAATCGTATTTTTATAAGATGCCGTAGTTCTGAAATCATAACTTAACATACTGTAGTTTTTTCTTAAATAAATACCTCCTTTTGGTAATATTGAAATTGGGTTTGCAGAAGGATTATTTGGGTCTTTATATAACAATGGGTTTGCAAGACGAATGGCATTAGTATCCATTGCTCTAAATGAGTTTGCTAAATTTGAAAATTCTGTAATGTGATGATCAATATTACTATTACTATATTTTATAGCTCCTAAAGCTGTTAACTCTATCTGTGAATTTAGTTTGTAATTTACATCTGATTGAATTCTTAAATCTATAACATTAAAGTCCATAAAGTTATTTTTCAATTCATGAAAAATATTAAACGGTGCATAATCCTTAATATAATACTGATTAGGGTCTAAAGTTCTTGATGTATTTAACGCATACATATATGGGTTAATGTCTGAATCTCTTTTTACTTCACCACGAACCACATCCGTACTTTGTTGTAAAGAACCCGGTGCTTTTTGTTTACGATATGAAGCGTTAGATAAAATACTCATCTTAAACTTCTTACTTAATTTAAAACTCGTATTAAAGTTTGCTGTATAACGATTTACGGAACTCGACAAACTATATCCCGGATCAATTAAGGCACTTAATGAGGCATAATAAGTTGCTTTTTCAGTACCTGATGACCAACCTATAGAGTGATTCTGCATTAATCCCGGGGTAAACAATAACTTAAACCAATTAGTATTTCTTAATTCTGCTTTTCTTAAGAATTGTTGTTTCGCCTTTGGTGTATTTGGTAAAACAAAATTACCATTAGCATCTATGGTATTTAATAGTTTATTCATCTTACCATAAACACCGCTATATCTTGCGTTTACTGTAGAAGCATATTGCAACCACCCAGCAGTTTTTAACTCATCATAAAAGCCCATTTGCTCTTGAGAGTTCATAATGTTATAATCTTTATAATATGGTCTAAATCTGTAGGTTGTTTCATTAGAATAACTAAAAGAGTTCGTTCCTGCTTTACCTTTTTTTGTAGTAACAACAATAACCCCTGCCATTGCTCTTGCTCCATAAATAGAAGTCGCTGAACCATCTTTTAAGATTTCAAAACTTTCAATATCTTCAGAACTTAAACCTGAAATAGCAGAACTAATAAGAGTAACAGGGTCACCACTTGCTAAATCTCCTGCCCCTAACTCTACAACATCTTCCATTACGACACCATCAACAACCCATAGTGGCTTAGAAGCACCATAAATAGAAGTTGCCCCACGTACTTGAATTTTAGGACTTGTACCAAATGTACCAGACACATTCTGAACAGATACCCCTGCAGCTTTACCTTCTAAGGCACGACCAACATCAGCAACACCAGTTACTTTCACGTTGTCAGCTTTTAATTTTGTCGAAGCCCCCGTAAATAAACGCTTATCAGTTTTTGTAATACCTGTTACAACAACCTCTTCTAAAACATTGGCTTTTGCTGGCTTAAGTAGTACATCAATTTTGTTTGATTTACCAACAGTTTTTTCAACGGTTTCCATGCCAACAAAACTAAAGACTAATATATCACCTTTTTTGACTTCGATGCTATAATTACCATCAAAATCTGTTTCTACACCTTTGGTTGTCCCTTTAATTATAACAGAAGCACCCGGTAGTGGGTCTAATTCATCAGCGACAACTCCTTTTACTGTTCTTACTTGTGCATTTATAGCAAAAGCTATAAAAAACAAGATTAACAAACTAAATTTCTTTATCATAATTTACTTAAATTTCTAATATATTAAAATATAGAAAAAGAGGTAGATAACTAATTATCTATCCCCCTTTTCTTTAAATTTTAATTATTTATTTCTAATTATTGAATTGCTTTAATATTTTCATCTTTAAGACCTTTTGCCTTACATTGCTTTACAAAATCAGAATTTTTATAATCTTCTAACTTATTAGCAGGAACATATAAAGTTACATTTGAAAGATCGGTAGAGTAAAAAATAAAACCTGTTCTTCCTGTAGGAGGTGTATCCATATGACAATAAATTTCTTTTAAAGCTAAATTCGTATCTTTATAAAATGGCTCACCTATTTTCTTAAGATTTCTAAAAATTAACTTTGTAACACCAGTACACCCTGCTAAAGATTTATCTTTAATTTCAGTAACATTTGCAAAATCAATACTCGTAACATTAACACTTCCTTCATATTTAGGAGGCCAACCTCCAAGTTTCGTATTAAACACACCTGTACTTACAACTTCTGCCTTATCATTAACTACAACATCTCCAGACAACTTAACACCTTCTTTTAATGTTAACTCTTTATTACAAGTCACTATAAAATTAGTATCTTCTGTTAATTTTGCAGTAGCTACAACTGGCAACTCTATAAACGTACTATTATCAGCATAATCAGTAAATTTAATTTTTGTTTCACCAACTTTTAAAGGTATAACATTAAATTTATTTTTAGTACCTTCTACCCTTTTATAAGTCACAATCTTGTTTTTATCATAAAACTTAAATTCTCCAGAACCACCTAAAACAGTTATTGTATAGTCTCCACAAGAAGAAATGTTTAAAGTCTCTCCACCAACACCTTCAAGTTTTAATGACTTATTAACCTCAACTTCAATCTTTTTAGATTGCCCTCTTTCATCTGTTACTGTAACTACTGTATTACCTACACCAACACCAGTGATTTCAACTACTGACAGTTCTTTTTTATCAGCAAAATTTTTAGGGTTTTCATACGTAGCCTTTTCTCCTATCTTAGCCTTTGCAATAGTTTCATCAGCACTAACAGCCATCAATTTATCATCAGCACCATTAAATACTTTTACAAAAACTTTAGTTGTAACCCCTTTACCAACAGTAGCAACATAAGCATCTTTTTTATCATTTAATTTAGCTATCAACTGCATTTCAGACTGCTCTACAGTTACTTCAAGTTTAGTTGTATTTACACCATCTTTAACCGTAACATCAGCTTTACCATCTTTAAAAGCCTCAAGAATTAAGACATCAAACTTAACATCTTTACCTTTTTCTTTACGAGTTCTTTCTTCAACTTTAATCTTAACCACTTTTTCATCTGAAGATGTCGCCAGAATTTTTGATGTTTTTGTAGCTTTAGTTAAGACATTAACCTCACCAGCCTCTCCGTTTTTCATAGAGATTTTGTATGTTTCTAAAGTTAATTTCTCTGTTTTCTGTGTTTTTTCTGTTTGTGCAGGATCATCTGTTTCATCACTACACGACACCACTGCTGTCAATCCGACAAACACTAATAATAAATAAAGTAAATTTCTTTTTTTCATCTTTTAAATATATTTTGAATTTAGGCAAATATAACACTTTTTTAAATAAAAACAAAAAATACTATATAAAAAATAAATTTTAACTATTAATTTTTATATATTATTCAAAAAAATATAAGAATTATTGGTTTTTACATTACACTGTTAAATCCTAATTATAGTTTATACCGTTTATGCTTTGAATTTATGTTACTACATCTAAAAAGAGTGAATTTGTATCGAGAACTTTATAACATTTCGATATGCTACCACTACTTGATGTAACATAATTTTTATCAAATTCTTAAAAATCTTCACTTTTTACATTATAATTCATAATTGTATTTTTTCAGTGTTTCTTCGCTATTTCTTCGGTGTTCCTTCGAATACCCTATACTAATAAGTTATTATGACTTTTTTAATGAATTAATAATTTTATTGAAAAAAAATAAAAAGTATGATTTATGCCCTTGACTATGTAATTTTGAGAATAATTTAGTTCTATACACTTCTATTCATTAAATTATTACCAAAATCAATCAAACCTTGTTTATGCTTATCTGATATTGACAAACCTTCTAAGCAATTAAAAGCCTTTTGAGTGTATATTTTAATTACTTCTTTAACATGCTGAGGAATGTTATTTTGAGTAAATATTGCTTTTACACGCTCTATCTTGTGAGTATTATCTTCTATTTTAGCACTATATAATTGTAATAACTCCTCTTTTGATGAAGCATCACAGAGTTCTAATGTCTTTAAATATAGGTAGGTCTTTTTGTTTTCAATGATATCCCCTCCGACTTGTTTACCAAAGGTTCTATGGTCACCAAAAGTATCTAAATAATCATCTTGAAGTTGAAATGCTATTCCTAAATTCACACCATAATTATAAATTAAATCGGCTTGGTTAGGGTCTGCTTGAGCTACAATAGCTCCCATTTTAAGAGATGCCCCTATTAATACCGAAGTTTTAAGCATAATCATTTTGATGTACTCATCAATGGTAACATCAGTTCTTGTTTCAAAATCTACATCTAACTGTTGTCCATCACAAACCTCTAAAGCTGTTTTACTGAATAATTGTGCTAATTTCTGAAAAACCTCTGGTTTATAATTTTCAAAATAACGGTAGGCTAAAATCAGCATGGTATCACCTGAAAGTATACCATTATTAATACTCCATTTGGTATGTACGGTTTGTTTACCTCTACGCAGTGGTGCCTCGTCCATAATATCATCATGAACTAAGGTGAAATTATGAAATACTTCAATAGCCATTGCTGTTGGTAATGCTTTTTGATAATCTCCTGAAAAGATATCACTGGCTATTAGTGTTAATATTGGGCGAATACGCTTACCTCCAAGATTTAAAATATACTCAATAGGTGTGTATAAATTCTTTGGTTCTCGGTCAAAAGATTGTGCGTTTAAATAGGATACAAAATCCTTATGATAGTGTGTTAAGTCCAAAATTTTATTTGAATTTAATGAATTATGAATTACGATATTTTCTATAAATCGTAATTTACAATTCGTAATTTTTAATTAATACTCGCTTAGCAATTACAAGAGATTTTCTCTACTCTATTTTGGTGTCGTCCACCTTCGAAATCTGTTGTTAAAAAGATTTTTACAAATTGTAAGGCTTGTTCTAAAGTTACAAATCTCGCTGGAATGGTTAAGATATTTGCATCGTTATGCTTACGGATTAACTCTACTAACTCATTATTCCAACATAAACCAGCACGAATACCTTGATGCTTATTTGCTGTCATCTGAGCCCCATTACCACTTCCACAAAGTATAATTCCGAAGTCAGCTTGCCCAGTTTCTACTGCCTCTGCCGTTGGGTGAATAGCATCAGGATAATCCATACTATCGGTATCATTAGTACCAAAATTAAGCACCTTATGCCCTAATTCTTTTAATAATTCTACAATTTCAAATTTGTATTCTGTTCCTGCATGGTCGTTACCTATTGCTATAGTCATGATCTTTTAAATTTATTAGTTTATTAATTTTGTTTATGTTCTAACATAATGTCATCGGGTATGCTACGTTTGACAAATATCGTATTTATTTTCGCATTAAAACTGCTAAAAAGTAAAAATATTTTATCTACCTGTTGATTGACTTCTTTTGCTGTAATTGAAGAAATCGTATTCATATCATTGAGACGTAATACTTCATTTTCAAGTACATTAATTCTTGCTCTAAAAGCATTGGTATTAAACTCTTTAATCTTATACCTTTGTTTTTCATATAAGTGATTTTGAAGATTTTTAATAAGTTCTTTAAGTTCTGATGCGTTACTCAAAGCCTCATTTGGTGAAATATTTTCAAAACGTTCTAAGAATTTATTGAACTCATTATAAGCTTTCCAAGTTTCTAACTCCTTTTTAGATGTACTATTCAAACCCTTAGGCTTTTTATGATTAAGTGCAATTGTCATTTCAGGCTTGACAACAACCTCTTTAATAACATCTTCTTTTTCTGATCTTTGCTTCTTACATGAAAAGACAAAAAACATTAAAATCATTATAGATAGAAAATATTTCATTAGTTTTGTTTTTTAATGTGGTAAAATTACATTTTTTTTGTAATATATAAAACAAAAGCAAACAATGTTAGTAGATTATAACGACTTATCAGAAAATTCTAAAGTATGGATATATCCTTCAAGCCGAAAGTTTTACCCTCAAGAAATTGAAGAAATTATAGATAAACTAAATTATTTTGTTTACAACTGGAAGGAAGATACAGATTTTAAAGCCTCTTATCAATTTCTTTATAATCGTTTTATCATCTTCTGTGTTGATGAACATTCAAACATATCGAGTGCTGATATTGACAAACAAGTTGGTTTTATACTTGAACTTCAAGCACAATATAAGGTAGAACTGCTTGATAAAATGAATGTGTGTTTTAAGCAAGGGGACTATACACAATATAAAGACCTTAAAGAATTTAAAAAACTTATTAAGAACAAGTCTGTAAACGAAAAAACTATTGTTTTTGATAATTTAGTACAAAATAAATACGAATTAAAACACTTTTGGGAAGTACCTATTAGTGAAAGTTGGTATAATCGGTTTTTATAATGGAGAATGGAGAGTTGAAGATTAATAGTAAACTTTCTAAGTCGAAGACTTCATATTTTAGTAATTAGGGAGGTAACATATTATCACAGTGAAGATGATGAACATGTTACATCTCTACTTTAAAATCTTCAATACTCATCGCATTTTCAACTGAGAAATTACCGATTTTAGTACGTCTTAATACAGACAAATAAGCCCCTGAATTTAAGGCCTGACCAAAGTCATAAGCCAAAGAACGTATGTAAGTTCCTTTACTACAAACAACTCTAAACTCTACATTTGGCAGATCTATTTTAGTGATTTCAAAGTCTGTAATCTCTATTTCACGTGACTGTATTTCAGTAGTTTCTCCTTTTCTTGCCAATTCATATAAACGTTTACCATCTTTCTTAATAGCAGAGAACATAGGTGGTTTCTGCTGAATTTTACCAATAAACTGCTCACAAGTTTTGCGTAATAACTCTTCTGTGATATGCTTAATAGAGAAAGTTTCATTGATTTCTGTTTCTAAATCATAACTTGGAGTGGTTGCTCCTATGACAAAAGTTCCTGTATATTCTTTTATTTGCCCTTGATATTCAGTAATATTTTTGGTTTCTTTACCCGTACAAATGATTAATAATCCTGTTGCCAAAGGGTCAAGCGTACCTGCATGCCCTACTTTTATTTTCTTAATCTTAAAGGCTTTACGTATATGCCAACGTAATTTATTCACCACTTGAAAAGATGTCCATTCCAAAGGTTTATCAATCAATAATACTTTTCCGTTTTTATAGTCTTCTAAACTCAAAATTTTATCTAAATTAGTTTGTTAATGAATATACCACAGCAATTAGACCTACTATAGCACAGTATATTGAGAAATAAGATAACTTACTCTTTTTTACAAGTGAAATCATCCACGTACAGGCTAATAATCCTGATAGAAAGGCTACAATAAAGCCTACAAACATTGGCATAGACTGTGAACTTTCAAACGAAATATCTCCGCTTAACATATCCTTAGCCACCTTTCCAAAAATAAGAGGTACAACCATTAAGAATGAAAATCGTGCAGATTTTGTACGGTCAATTCCCAGAAGTACGGAAGTGGATATGGTACCCCCTGAGCGTGAAATCCCCGGTAACATTGCGATGGCCTGTGATACCCCAATAATCATTGCACTCTTTATAGATACATCTTTATCGGTATATTGAGACTTATCAGCTAATAATAATAACCCCGCAGTAAACAACAACATTGCCCCAACAAGTAATAAATTTCCATCAAAAAGTAATTCTAATTGCTCTTCAAAACATAGACCAACAATAACGGCTGGTATCATTGAAATGATAATTTTGACAGAGAACTGTGCTTGCTCATTCCACTTAAATTGTAATAAACCTTTTAAGATTTCTAAAATTTCTTTTCTGAAAATCACCATAGTACTAAGAGCCGTGGCAAAATGCAAGACTACCGTAAAGGTTAAACTCTCTTGTGGCATAGAATTATCGCCAAAAATTGCCTTAGCAATTTCTAAATGCCCACTTGAAGATACTGGTAAGAACTCGGTCAGTCCTTGAATTAGACCTAAAATAATCGCCTCTAAAATATCCATTAGTCTTTTTTATTAGGGTTTAACAATATGGCATAAATCTCAATCCCTAAACCTATTAGGACTAAGGTTGGTGCTAATCTGATACGTTGAAAATTATAAATTTCAGGGTTAAACACCTCAGGGTTATCACTTCCACCCCCTGACATTAATATAAACCCTAAAGTAATAACTGCAATACCGATAAGCATCACTATGTAATTTTTTTTACCAAATAAAAAATCTTTCATCTGTTTGATTATTTTTAATGTGATTTTTAGAATAATCGTTCACCATAAGAGAAAAATCTCAAAAAATCTATTC
>PDWI01011041.1_pt1 | contig 10299 bp, 7 predicted proteins | sample 1430891 | NCBI WGS metagenome assembly PDWI01 (sample SAMN01162508, study PRJNA174530) | Oral metagenome, whole genome shotgun sequencing project. | biome: Marine environment; feature: Marine mammal; material: Swab sample of the gingival sulcus; isolation source: swab sample of gingival sulcus... | reverse complement strand
AAGATGGTACACAATGTATGGAACTATCTTACAATCAAGAGATTGGCTGCCTAATGAAATTGGCGGAGTAGTTTGGTTGGCACAAGATAATATTGTAAGTTCAATTTACGTTCCGGTGTATTGCGGCGTTACGGATTTGCCTGCTTCGTATAAAACTCCGGGCAGAGTAAACGGTTTCACTCGCAAATCGGCATGGTGGGCTTTCAATCGCATGTCCACTTTGGCAACTCAGCGTTGGGGCGATATGCGCCACGATATTGACAACAAATGGAAACCAATGCAAAAAGAACTGTTTGACAACCAAAAAACAGAAAACGCATTGAATTTTTAACCAAATACACCAACGATTGGGGTAATAAAGTGGTAGATGAGGCTTGGAAATTAGGCGATTATTTCTGGACAAAATATGATGAAAAATTTTAATATTTGTAGCAAATTTAGCTAAATATGTAAAAAAAATATTAAATGAATTTTAGCTATTTTCACAAAAATGTGAAAATTTTAGATGAATTGTTGTTAATAAAAATTTTAATATTTAATTAACAATAAATCATAAATTTATAGAGTGTAATATTCTGTATGTTAAGGTATTACGTTTTTTGTTTGATGAAAAATAGTTCTATAAAATAATTAATACGGTATCATAACATATTGGTATTATACTCTTTTTTTGTACAAAAACTTTTTTATTTAGAAAAAAATACCTAAGTTTGTAAAAGTTTTTAAAATAATATATTATGAAGAAAGTATTACCTGTAAATCTTTATGATGACGATTTGTCAGATGGAGTAGTTCACAAGAAAAAATTACTTATTAAAAAAATAGTAAAAACATTCTACATTTCAGGAAATAAAACTATATCAAATTTAGCAGATATAACAAAAAATAGTGTTCCTACGATATCTAATATTATCGAAGATTTGCTAAAAGAGGGTTGGATAGAAAATTTTGGTATCGGAAAATCAAGAGGCGGCAGACGACCATCTATATATGGATTATCGCCAAATGCCGGTTATGTCTTGGGAGTAGATTTAAGCCGATTTTATACAAAAATTGGAATTTTTGATATAAAAAACAACCAGCATGGCGATATTATTACCAAAAAGCAAGGTTTAGAAAATTCGAGCAATATTTTAGAATTTTTAAAAGAAAGTATAGATGAGGTGTTGAAAAACAACAATTTAACCGTAGATGACAATATACTTTGTATGGGAATTTCAATACCCGGATTGTTTGATGTTAGACGCTGTGTCAGCCATAGTTATCCGGAGTTGGGTGCGAGGTCGTTAAAAGAAACTTTTGAGGAGCTGTTAGGCTTTCCTGTGTTTGTAGAACACGATACGCGTTCGATGGCACTTGGCGAAAGATGGTTTGGAAAAGCCAAAGATTATTCAAATGTGCTGTTTATAAATGTGGGTTCGGGAATAGGATTGAGCATGATTTTGAATGGCGAATTGTATAAAGGACATAGTGGATATGCCGGCGAATTTGGTCATATACAGATTGAAAGAAACGGCGATTTGTGTTACTGTGGCAAAATAGGTTGCTTGGAAACAATAGCATCCGGTAGAGCAGTGTCTAAGCGAGCGCGCCAAGATATAGCAAATGGCAAAAATTCTATTATTATCAATCAAGTAAACGGCGATTTATCTAAAATTAACTTAGATACAGTAATAAAAACCGCGAAAATGGGCGACCAATATGCCATTGAATTAATGGAAGATATGGGCGAACAATTATCGCGAGGAATTGCTACTTTGGTACATTTGTTTAATCCCGAAGCAATTTTTGTGGGTGGCGAAATAGCAGAAGCCGAGAGCCTTATTAAAGACCCTATCAGGCAAAAACTCAACAAATATACGATGCTTATTTTGAAAAATGATGTTAAAATAATTTTATCTGATTTGCAAAATAATGCCGGAATGTTGGGTACGGTTCCGTTTGCAATATCAAACCTTTTATTTCCGGAGGATTAAAAAATATGCAAGGCTTTGTTGACGGTTTATACCCTAAATTAAATTTGACCAAAATTGATTAATAATAATATTAAAAAAGTTGCATTTCAAACTTTGGGGTGTAAATTAAATTTTGCTGAAACATCAACCATCGCCAGAGATTTTGTTGCAAAAGGCTACGAACGTGTAAAATTTAATGAATATGCAAATGTGTATGTTATTAATTCTTGCACAGTTACGGAGTATGCCGATAAAAAATGCCGACAAGCAGTAAATAAAATAATGCGCATAAATCCTGATGCTATTGTTGCAATAGTGGGGTGTTATGCGCAATTAAAACCCAAAGAAATTATTGATATTGATGGGGTTGATATTGTTTTGGGGGCAAACGAAAAGTTTAAGCTCTTTAATTATATTGAAAAATATGAGAAACATCAACCTCCTGTTGAGCATTCGTGTGCGATAAATCTTGTAAATAATTTCGATGGAGCTTATTCGTCGGGCGACAGAACGCGGTCGTTTCTGAAAATTCAAGATGGTTGCAATTATCCGTGTACTTATTGCACCATTCCGAAAGCCAGGGGTTTTAGTAGAAGTGATAGTATTGAAAATACTGTAAATCAGGCTAATAAAATAGCCAACTTAGGTTATAAAGAGGTTATATTAACGGGGGTTAATATTGGCGATTTTGGCAGAAGCACGAAAGAAAATTTCTTTGGTTTAATAAAAGAGTTAGACAAAGTAGATGGCATCGAGCGATACCGAATATCGTCGATAGAACCCAATTTATTGACTAATGAAATTATCGAATTTTGCGATAAATCGTCTAAATTTCTACCTCATTACCATGTGCCGTTGCAAAGTGGCTCAAATAATATTTTGAAATTGATGAAACGCCGATATAAGCGCGAGTTGTTTGCTCAAAGGGTGGAATATATTAAAAAAGTAACCCCCAATGCTTTTATTGGTGTAGATGTAATAGTAGGTTTTCCGGGCGAAACTGATGCCGAATTTGAAGCGACTTATAAGTTTTTGCAACAATTAGACGTTTCTTTTTTACATGTTTTTTCGTTTTCGGTTCGTCCGAACACGCCTGCTGCCGATATGTCGCTAAAAGTGGACAAAAAAATTATAAAAGAGAGAAGTAAAATTCTACACGAGCTGTCGGAGGCAAAACATTTACAATTTTATCAACAAAATATTAATGCCAAAGCAAAAGTACTGTTTGAATCGAAAAATGAAGATGGTAAAATGTATGGTTTTACCGAAAATTATTTAAAAGTTCGTACTGATTATAAAAAATCGTTGGTAAATAAGGTAGAAAATGTAACTCTCGACAATTTTATTGCTAATGATAATGTATTTGCAGTATAGGTATAGTGCTGTTTTTCAGCGTAATAAATGATAAAAAAAAGCGAGTAACCCGAAAGTTTTTAAACTTAAAGGTCTCGCTTTTTTTCTTTACCCAAAAATATATCAATCGGAAGAAAAAGATTGAAGTATTTGGCGATAATTTAGAAGCACATTAGCGCGCGACACAAAGCCAAGATATTTTCCATCTTTTAACACAACAATATTAAAACGTCCGGATTGATGTATCTTTTTCACCACATCGTCCATTGACTCATCTACCGAAACACTTGTTGTTGGAATAGTCATTAATTCGCTTACTTTCACTTCGTTATATAAATCCGGTTTGAAAATAATATTTCTAATATCATCAAGATTTACAACTCCGATAAAATAATTTTCTTTATCAACAACAGGGAAAATATTGCGTTTAGATTCTGATATTACCTTTACTAAATCGCCCAAAGTTGCATCGCGGTCGATGGTGCTAAAATTGGTTTCTATCAATTTATCCACCTTCATAAGCATAAGAGCGTTTTTGTCGGCATGATGCGTCATAAGTGCCTTTCGCTTTGCTAACTGTATGGTATATACGTTGTTAGTTTCAAAATATTTGATGGTAGCATAAGAAAACGTTGCGGTAATCATCAACGGAATGAAAAATGAATAGCCATGTGTTAAATCGGCAATGAGAAACAAGCCGGTTAGCGGCGCATGAAGCACACCGGCTATTAAGCCAGCCATTCCGACTAAGGCAAAATTGCCGGTATTAATATCTTTAAATCCAATATATTTCAATACCGACGCAAATAGCAAACCTGTATTAGCTCCCATAAATAGGGTGGGGGCAAATATTCCACCTATTCCACCTGCACCGAAAGTTACCGATGTTGCCACCACTTTTAATAAAATTATCACAAGCATAAGAACAAAAGCGGCAATTACGCTATCGCTGAGTTTATTAAATATGGTGTGTTCAAACAAATAATCGTAGTTGCCGTGTAGTGCCGAGTTCACAACTTCGTAGCCATCGCCGTATAATGATGGAAAGAAAAAAATCAGCGTTCCGAGTATTATTGCACCTATAAGCAATTTTTTGCCCGTACTTTTTATTGTGTCAAATTTTTTACCAATGGTCATATATACACGCGTGAAATGCACCGATACTAAGCCGGATATAATTCCGAGCAAAACAAAATAAGGCAAATCGGTTAGATGCACATCGTATTGAATATTAAATGGATAGACCACCTGTGCGCCAAGAAAAAAGTATGAAGTTAAGGTTGCCGAAGCCGATGCTATCAAGATGGGAATGATAGAACGAGTGGTTAAATCTAACATAATTACCTCGAATGCAAACACTATGGCAGCAATGGGTGCTTTAAAAATGGCTGCCATTGCACCGGCAGAAGCACAGCCTAAAAGTAGCACTTTTTGCCGAAAAGGAACGCGAAATAGTTTTCCGATATTTGAACCAATTGCTCCGCCCGTAGCCACAGTTGGACCTTCAAGACCTACCGAACCGCCAAATCCTACGGTTACGGCACTTGTGATGATAGACGAAAACATGTTGTGCGCTTTGATATGCCCTTGATTTTTCGATATTGCATATAGCACGCTCGGAATACCGTGTCCGACAGGTTGGCGCAACACAAATTTTATAAATAAAACCGTTAGGCTTATACCGATGATGGGGTATAGCAAGAATAGAAAATTAAAATGTTCTTTGTTTATTCCGTGTTCAAGCAAATATTGTATGTAGTGAACCAAGTTGAAAATTACTACGGCTGCCAATCCTGAACCAATACCAATTAATAAACTAAGAAACATCATAAAATGTCGGGAATCTACATTTTTTACCCGCCAAATTAAAAATCTTTTTAAAAAATTTGGAACTTTCATTTAATTTAAAATTACGAATTACGAATTATGAATTACAAATTACGATATAATCCCTTGATTAATTTTTAACTTTTAACTTCCAAAGGTTTAATTTGATTTTTTGCGTAGCAATCGCGCAAGCAAACGAGGGAAAAACCGTTTTAAATATACGGCAAGTACTTCATTTCCACCCACTATCAACTCGTCTTTTTTATTATTTATAGCCTTTATAATTTTGTTTGCCAACACTTCGGGCTTCATTCCGGCGGCAATATCTTTATCGGTAATATTAGTAGCCTCGCCGGTGGCAGTAAGGGCATTTTTGGCAACATTGGTGCTTGTATAGCCCGGACAAATTAAGCTGATGTGAATATTGTATTTAAACATTTCGGCGCGCAACGTATCAAAAAAACCGTGTAATGCGTGCTTCGATGCAGAATATGCCGACCGCAGCGGTGCGCCGAATTTCCCCGTCAAGCTGCTAACCGACACTATGTGTCCCTGCCGGCGTTTTATCATATATGGCAATACGGATTTTGTGAGAATGATGGTGCCAAAGTAGTTGATATTCATCAGTTTCTTATCCACTTCTATGGCAGTTTCTACGGTTTTCGAACGCTGACTTATACCGCCGTTATTTATCAAAATGTCGATATGACTATGCTCATTCACCACTTTTTGCGCAATGTTCGGAATTTCATCGTGATTAGCTAAATCAATAAGTTGAATTGATACCTTGTCGGGATTTTCGCAGTTTTGTTTTACCCTTTCAAGCTCTTCCTGTCTCCTCGACGAAATTATTATGTTAGCTCCAAGTTTAGAAAATTGGTATGATAATGCCTCGCCAATTCCTGATGAAGCTCCTGTTATCCATATATTTTTGCCTTCGTAAGTCATTGTTTTCTGCTGATAATCAGTAATTTATTTTTTAATTTGAATTTCAAATAATTTTTGCCATTTTTTACCCGTAACAAATAGGCGTTTTTGGTCGAAATCGTAGGCAATTCCATTCAGCACGCCGGTTTCGGGGGTGTAAAATTTGGGGTCTAAAATTCCTTTAAGGTCGATGTATGCTTTCACTTTGCCGGTTTTGGCATCAATTATTGCGATTTTATCGGTTTGGTAAACATTGGCATATATATCGCCGTCCATATATTCCAACTCATTGAGGTTGTTTACCGCCTGTTTATCATCGTAAACTTCAATTCGTGCAACTTCTGTATATGTTTCATTATCAAGGAAATATATCTTGTTACTGCCATCGCTCATTATTAAATTTTTGCCATCGTTTGTTAGTCCCCAACCTTCGGTAGAATAATTGAAAGTAGCCAATTGCTTGAAACTTTTTTTGTCATACACAAAGCCTATTTGCGATGTCCAACTTAGTTGAATTATTTTGTCGTTGAAAATAGTAATTCCCTCGCCAAAAATACTGTTGTCGATGGTTATGGCTTGCAACACATCGCCGGTTGCCAATTGCACTTTTCGCAAGCTCGATTCGCCTTTCAAACCTGTGGCTTCATATAAATATCCATCATTAAAAACCAAACCTTGTGTGAAAGCGTGCATATCGTGTGGATAAACTTTAAGCACTGAATATGAGTAGTTTGCAGGCTTAATATTTGATAAAAATGTAAAATATTTTTGTCTGATAATATTGGTGGAATCGGCAAATATGTGAGCTTCTACTTTTAAACGTCCCAATTTTTCAACAGCTTTGTCAAGTTGCAAATTTACAGGCAATTGCTTAACAGTTTTTAGATAAACATTGTTGGCATAAAAACGAATAGAATCAAAAGGCACATCATTGGTTTGCGCTACATTAAATTTTAATATTTCGCCAATATGAAAATTGGTTTTATCATTTTCAGCCGTAAATTTAATATTTGTAATTGGCTTGTTTGCCGATTTAGGTTTGTTGGTTGTTTGAGTGTGTTTTCTGCTGCTTTTGTTGCTTTCGCAAGATGTATAAATAATTGATATACAGAATATTATAAGTGTAAAAACTTTTAATTTCATAAATTCCTAATTTTATATTTTTTAGCTTTTTAATTTTAGCCTTTAGCCTTTAGCCTTTAGCCTTTTGCTTTTTGTTTTTAACTTTTAACTTTTAATTTTTAACTTTTAATTCTTCATTTTTCATTCTTCATTTTTCATTCTTCGCCTTTCGCCTTTTTTTCTTTTTCTCTTCGCTTACATAAATAGTTTTTCCTACGTCAAACAACGAAAAATGAACATATCTTTTCGGATTTTCGTGCATATCGCGCATTAAACGCGACAAATGATACGAAGCATTTTCCAAATTTCGATACAAAGTGTCGTTTTTCAGCATCTGCGCAACAGTGCCATCTCCCTCATTTATAGATGCTAATATTGAATTAAATTGCAACAAAGCAGTATCAGCCTTTGCGAGCGTTGCAGCAATATCGGCTTTTGCCAACGAGTCGCTAATTGATGAAAAATTACTCACAATATTGCTGATTTTTTCATTATTTTGTTTCAAATTGGTAGTTATAGAGTTCACATTGCTTAATATTTTGGCAATTTTTTCATCTTCGTTGCTCAACATGCTATCAATTGTTAGGCTTGCACTTTGCATGTGAGATGCCGTGCGATTTAGACTTGCAAATGTTCGGCGCAAATTTTCCTGTGTTCTGGTATTAAAAATAGACCTAACTACCACAATAGCAGAGTCTAACGATGACATTAAACTCTCTGCCTTACGCTTCAAAGGAGCTATCTCCATGTTTACTTGTTCTACAAGAGTTCCCTCAACTTTCGAGGGCAAAGTATCGCCATCTTTTAGGTATAAATGACTATTTGCTTGCAATATTCTTATCGCACGAGTACCCATAAAATCTTTGCTAAAAACTTCGGCTACCGAGCCTTTTCGTATCTTATATTTTTCATCAACCATGAAAGAAATAACGAATTTTGCCACAGTATCTTGCACATATTTTATACCCGTAACTTGCCCTACTTTATAGCCTTTTATCATTACTTCATTCGACACACTCAGACCATTAACATCTTGATATACAACATAATATGTATGCTCTTTGCGAAATATACTTTTTCCTTTTAGGTAGTTTATTCCCCATATCATTATGGCTAATGCAATAACAATAAAAATACCTACCTTGATTATTCCAGATTTATTCATCACTAATATTTTAGGCTAAAATTCAAGCCGCAAAATTACAATAATATATTTGTTTTTGCCAACTTAATTTGAAATTGAGGGATTTGCAGGTGTAATAAAGTGCAAAATTACGATAGCGGCAGTTTAGAAACGAACCTCACAAATGTTGTAATCTGCGAGGTTCGTTTTTTTTTCGAAATTAGCAGTAAAGTGCAAAAAATTAAGCACCCATTGCTGCCAAATAAATGCTATTTAACTTGGCTTGTTCGCTATCGGCTCTCGAAGTTAGAACGATTGGGGCGGTTGCACCCAAAATAACAGCTGCCAATTTGGCATTGGTTAAGAAACTCAATGTTTTATAAAAAACATTACCGGCTTCAATATTTGGCATAATCAACAAATCTGCATCGCCGGCTACTTGACTTGTAATTCCTTTGTGTTCAGCACTTTCCTTGCTTATTGCATTGTCTAATGCCAAAGGTCCGTCTATTATGCAATTTTTAATTTGCTTGCGGTCAGCCATTTTTGCCAAAATAGCAGCATCAAGGGTTGATGGCATCGCTTCTTTAACCGCCTCTTGCGCCGAAAGAATTGCCACTTTTGGATTTTTAATGCCAATTTTGTTCATATAATTTACGGCATTGGCAGTAATTCCTACTTTTTGCGACAAATCAGGTGCAATATTCATGGCAACATCTGTAACTGCTATCAATTTGTGATAGGTTTCTATTTCAAATATTGTGAAATGCGAAAGCAAATTGCCGGAGCGAAGTCCCCATTCCTTGTTTAAAACACCTTTTAATAATGTAGCGGTCGGCACATTTCCTTTCATTAAAATATGAGCTTTTTTTGCATTTATCAGTTTCACTGCGTTTTCCACTGCTTTTTTGCTATCAGCTTCATCAATTATTTCAATGCCTTGTAAATCAAGCTGTTTCTTTTCGGCTATTTTTAAAATTGCCGCCTTATCGCCCGAACAAATTAGCTCAATCATGCCTTTTTGGTGTGCAATATAAGCCGCCTCTAATGCGTGCTCGTCTTGTGCTGCTGCCAATACTAATTTCTTCTTTTCCGAAGATGATTTTTCAAATAATTCGTTAAGATTTTTATACATTTTATATTATTTTATTTTTATTGAATGATATAATTATTTAAAATTATAATACTGATAATCAGACATATAATTCTCAATTAGGGCTGTTCAGTGAAATTAATTTAAATGTTTTTTGTTAGCTAGACCCCAAAGGTTTCAAAAACCTTTGGGGTCTTTTTACCTAATTTTCAATAAAAAATATTAGGAAATCACATTTTTTTTAATTTTTCTGAACACTCTTAATTCTCAATTCTCAACTCTCAATTTACTTATCGTTGCTAACAATATTCATTGTGTCGGTAGCAATTACGAGTTCCTCATTTGTGGGTGTAATAACTACTTTTACACGAGAATTTTCGGTATTAATGTGAGTTTCGGTTTTGCGCAAACCGTTATTTTTTTCGTGGTCTATTTCTATTCCTAAAAATTCTAAACCTTCGGTAGCCATTCGTCTCACATTGTCGTCGTTTTCGCCAATTCCACCCGTAAATATCAGAATATCAATGCCTCCCATAGCAGCGGCATAAGCTCCGATGTATTTTTTCAATCTGTAAGTGTACATTTCTAAGCCCAATCGTGCGCGGTCGTTGCCTTCTTTTATTCCGTTTCCTACGTCTCGCATATCCGACGAAATTCCGGTAACTCCCTGCATTCCACTGTGCTTGTTGATTAGCGTATTGGCGGCATTAATTCCTATTTCTTCTTTCTCCATGATGAATAGAAGTGCGCCTAAATCGAGGTCGCCGGTGCGTGTTCCCATCATCAAGCCTTCCACAGGTGTTAATCCCATTGTGGTGTCGATACATTTGCCGTTTTTGATGGCTGCCATTGATGCTCCGTTGCCAATATGGCAGGCTACAATCTTCTGATTATTAATA
>PDWI01010583.1_pt1 | contig 10299 bp, 11 predicted proteins | sample 1430891 | NCBI WGS metagenome assembly PDWI01 (sample SAMN01162508, study PRJNA174530) | Oral metagenome, whole genome shotgun sequencing project. | biome: Marine environment; feature: Marine mammal; material: Swab sample of the gingival sulcus; isolation source: swab sample of gingival sulcus... | reverse complement strand
TAGCAGACCATATCATTGAAATACCTGATACTGAGGAGGCATTCACACCATTATTAACAACTATTCCATTACAGTTATTATCATATCATATTGCCGTAACGCTTGGTAAAAATGTTGATCAGCCTCGTAACTTAGCTAAATCAGTAACTGTTGAATAAATAATTAGAAACTAATTCAATGCAAATTATAAATTCAATTTATGAATTTAAACCAAGTCAGCAGACTTATGTCACTATCGGTACATTTGATGGTGTACATATAGGTCATCAAAAAATCATCAAGGATTTGGTTGAAGAAGGAAAAAAGGAAGGAAAAAAGTCAGCACTGCTGACTTTTTTTCCACATCCACGTATGGTACTTCAAAAAGACAATTCAATTAAACTTATAAACACTATTAAAGAGCGTACCAAACAACTTGAAAAAACAGGTCTAGATTATTTAATTATACATCCTTTTAATAAGACTTTAGCTAACCTAACTGCTCAGGAGTTTGTACTTAATATATTAATAAACCAATTTAACATCTCTAAACTCATCATCGGTTACGACCACCATTTTGGTAAAAATAGAGAGGGAAATATTGAACAACTTACAGAATACTCAAAGTTGTACAATTTTAAAGTCCAAGAAATCCCAGCACAAGATATAGATAATGTTTCTGTAAGTTCTACCAAAATTAGAAAAGCCATTCTAAATGGAGATATTGAAACAGCCAACAACTATTTAGGTTATAACTTCTCTATCTTCGGACAAGTAGTTTCAGGTCAGCAACTAGGTGGTAAAATTGGCTTTCCTACAGCAAATATCAAAGTATTTGAAGATTATAAAATTATCTGTAAAACAGGAGTTTACATTATAAAATCATCATTCAAAGGTAAAACTATTTACGGAATGATGAATATAGGAAAAAGACCAACTGTTAATGGTAAAAACCAAACTATTGAAGTCCATTTTTTTGATTTCAATGCAAACCTATACGAAACCTATCTAGATATTCAAGTTTTACATTTCATACGTGAAGAGCAAAAATTTAACTCTATAAATGATTTAATTACACAACTTAACAAAGATGAAATACAGTGTAGAGAAATCATTAAAACAAAAAACTATTAACATAACCAAAAGGGTTGACAACTTAGAGGAAAACCACACATTAAATATTTTTCAATGAAATACTTAAATTATTGAATTATTAATAATCTAGATTAAGCAGTATTTACATATAGGATAAACGAAGAAATAACGAAGAGATTTAATTAAAAATCATAAAAACTAATTAATTAAAAATTACAAATAATTAAAAATTTGATAATTTTATTTTCAGAATCAAGACCATAATAAAATATGATTTTACTCTAAATTGTCAATCCTTTTTTATAACAGAACATAATATATTTTTTATCTTTGTAGTGTCTTAAAAAACAACAAAAACTATGAAATATTATATCCTAAGCATCAGTATATTAATTGCTATTAGTATCAATTTAACAAGTTGTAAAAAGAAAACAACAAACAACAAACAACAAACAGAAATTACAAATACTAAATTCTTAAAAGATGTCAATCCAAAAGAATTTAAACAAATTATTGACACCGAAGATGTCATTATTTTAGATGTAAGAACACCTCAAGAAGTTGCCAAAGGAAATATCAAAGGTAGCAGTATGATTAACTATTTTGATGAAAATTTCTTAGATAAGTTAAGTTTAGTAAACAAAAGTAAGACAATTTGTATTTACTGTAAATCAGGAGGAAGAAGTTCAAAAGCTGCTAAAATACTACAAGAAAATGGCTTTAATAAAATCTATCAACTTGAAGGCGGTTTAATAGCTTGGGAAAATGAGAATTTACCAGTTACTGAACCTACTAATACAAAAGATGAAAATGTTAAAACTATGAGTTTAGAAGAATTTAATAAACTCATCATGACAGACAAACCTGTATTAGTAGAATTTCACACCTTATGGTGTGCCCCTTGCATCAAAATGGCCTCTATTATGGATGAAATTGAAAAGGAATACAAAGATAAAGCCTTAGTAATCCGTATTGATTTAGACAACAGTAAAGAAGTATCTAAAGCCTTTAAAATCAAAAACGTACCGATGTTCATACTATTCAAAAACGGAAAAACTCACTGGAAACATAACGGTATTATTACAAAAGAAGAATTAACAAAACACCTTAAATAAACATTAAAAACTATGGTTATAGAAAGTAAAAACAACATCGTTAAACACTTAGTTAACAGATTAAGAGATATCCGTACTGGCTCGTTTGAGTTCAGAACTACTATTGAAGAAATTTCAAGAGTATTATTATCAGAAGCCTTAGAAGATTTTGAAACTATCACTATAAATATTGACACTTGGCAAGGTGATTTAGATGTTCAAGTTATTGAAGAACAAGGTTTAGTATTTATACCTATTTTAAGAGCAGGGGAGCCTATGCTTACAGGTATTCTAAAATCATTACCAAACGCCCGTAGTGGTTTCTTAGCCATGAAACGCGATGAAGAAACAGGAATGTCTCGCCTATTCTACGAGAATATGCCAAACCTTAAAGGTAAAACAGCATTCATTCTTGACCCTATGGTAGCCACTGGTGGTTCATTAGTAGATGCTATTGATTTTATCAAAGAAAAAAATCCTAAACAAATCATTTGTTTAAACATATTAGGAGCAAAAGAAGGTGTAAACATAGTAGAAAACGCACATCCAGACGTAAAAATGTTTATAGCACAAATAGACCCACGTTTAGATGAAAACAAATACATCCGCCCGGGATTAGGAGATGCAGGAGATAGAGCATTCCACACACAAGACTAAAAATTAAGTCAAAAAACAAAAAAGCCTCAACTTAACTAGTTAAATTGAGGCTTTTTAATTATTTCTTATTAAACCAATCAGCAACATAAAGTATAATAACCGAACCTAAAAGCCCTGTTATTATTTTACCTATAAAACTACTGATTAAAGGAATATTAAGCAATCCAAATGCCCAACTTCCTACATAACTCCCTAAAATACCTAAAACAATATTCATCATAAGACCATAGCCTTTACCTTTCATCAACTTTCCTGCCAACCAGCCACAAATAGCCCCAACAAGAATTACATATATATAATGTCCCATATTTTTTAATTTTCGTTTGATAAATTAGTTAAACGTACAACATACTTTCCTATAACATCAAATTCTAAATTGACTTTAGTACCTTCTTTAAAATCTTTAAAATTAGTATGTTCAAAAGTATAAGGAATTATAGCCACACTAAACGAATTTACTTTTGAATCTACAACCGTAAGACTAACACCATTAACAGTAATAGAACCTTTTTCAATAGTAACATTTTTCATCTCAGGAGAATATTCAAAAGTAAAGAAAGTACTTCCATTAGCCTCTTTTATAGCAGTACACACACCTGTCTGATCTACATGTCCCTGAACTATATGACCATCTAAACGCTCACCAAGTATCATAGCACGTTCAAGATTAACTACACTATTTACTTTTAAATCTCCAAGATTTGTTTTATCAAGGGTTTCTTTAATAGCCGTAACCCTATAACAATCTCCCTTAATATCAACAACTGTCAGACACACACCATTATGTGCAACACTCTGATCTACTTTTAATTCGCTTGTAATTTCACTCTCTATCGTAAGATGTAAATTTTCTTTTTCTTTTTCTAAATTAACTACTTTTCCTAAAGTTTCAATAATACCTGTAAACATATTGTATTTTTTTCATTATATTTGTTCAAATATACGATATAACTATGGATACTAAAAAAATAATTGTAGGAATTTCAATAGGAGATATTAACGGCATTGGTTTAGAGGTCGTTCTAAAAACTTTTCAAGACAAACGTATGCTTGAATTCTGTACCCCAGTACTATTTGGTTCTACCAAAGTCATCTCATATCATAAAAAAGTTTTAGATTTAGACACCAACATCAACGGAATTCATAATATTAGTGAACTTATTCATAACAGAGTAAATTCACTTAACTTATGGAAAGAAGAAATACAAATGAACTTAGGTGAATTGACAAGTCAAGGAGGAGAGTATGCTTTTAAATCCTTATCCGAGGCAACTAAAGCTTTAAAAGAGGGAGACATAGATGTATTACTAACTGCCCCGATTAATAAAGAAAACATCCAATCAGAAGACTTTAAATTCCCGGGGCATACCGAGTATTTAGAAGACAACTTAGAAGGTGAAAGTTTAATGATACTTATGACTAATGAACTACGAATAGGACTAATAACAGGGCATATCCCTATTTCTGAGGTCTCAAAAACAATTACACCTGAACTCATTGAGAAAAAGGTAGATATTATGCACCAGTCTTTGATACAAGATTTTAAAATCAATAAGCCAAAAATTGCTATTTTAGGTTTAAATCCACATTGTGGTGACAATGGGGTCATAGGCACCGAAGATGATGAGATTGTACGCCCAACTATTGAAAAGATTAAAAAAACTGGTAAATTAGTCTTTGGCCCTTATGCCTCTGATGGTTTTTTTGGCTCAGAAACCTACAAACAATTTGATGGCGTATTAGCAATGTATCACGACCAAGGACTTGCTCCTTTCAAGGCTTTATCTTTCGGTAATGGAGTTAATTACACAGCAGGATTAAACAAAATCAGAACCTCACCAGATCACGGCACTGGTTATAGCATTGCAGGAAAAAACCTTGCTAATCCTGATTCGTTTAGAGAAGCCTTATTTATGGCTCTAAGTATTTATAAAAACCGTGAAGAATACACCCAACTTACTAAAAACCCAATATAGTTAATTTATAGAGCTGAATCACTCTTTTAATATGTTTCAAAAAAACAGTTAAATTATTAAAATATTCATAATTACTTATGATGTATAAAATACTTGAAAAAATACCATAGAAAGAACGAAGGATAAACGAAGGTTATTAAGTACAAATTATGTATTAAGAATTTATTTTTTTAGTATTTGATAATTTAAAATGAAAACTAAAAACTATAATAAAGTATGATTTTGCACTAATATTATTTTTTTTAACATAAAGTTATTACAAATAATTACTACATTTGCGAGTTATTTTTTTAAAGATATATGGACGAAAAAAATCAATTAGAATTAATAGAAGCAAAAGAATCTGTTAAAGAAGATGCTAAAAGTTTTTGGCAAAGTATCAAAACTTTCTTAAAAGAATTATTAGATTTCAGAGAAGACACTGATCAAGAAGCGACTATTCAAGCCATTAAAGAAGACATTTCAATAAAAGGAGCAACAACGTGGATTTTAATCTGCTCCATATTTGTCGCATCTATCGGCTTGAACGCTAACTCAACTGCCGTAGTCATCGGAGCTATGTTAATTTCCCCTCTAATGGGGCCTATTTTAGGTATTGGTATGTCTATTGCCATTAACGATATTGACACTCTCAAAAAATCTTTAATAAACCTAGTTACAATGATTGTAGTTAGTTTATTAACGGCCTTTGTATTCTTTTACATATTCCCATTAAGTGAAGACACTTCGGAACTTTTAGGGCGTACCCAACCTGATATTCGTGATGTATTAATCGCTTTCTTTGGTGGATTAGCACTTATCATTGCCAGAACCAAAAAAGGAACTATTGCCTCTGTAATATTTGGTGTCGCCATTGCAACGGCTTTAATGCCACCACTTTGTACCGTTGGTTATGGTCTAGCAAAATGGATGAAAGGAGACCCTATTGGTTTTAGATATGCTTATGGTGCTTTATACCTATTCATTATCAATATGATGTTCATCGCATTAGCGACATTCTTAGTATTAAAACTATTAGGTTTTACAATGATTCGTTATGTAAATTCTAAGCGTAGAAAGTTCATTTCAAGAGTAGTATCTGTCATCGCAATTATTGTAATGATACCTGCTGTATTTACCTTCATAAAAGTATATGAAGATAGTATGATTAACATTAATTATCAACGTTTTATTCATAAAGAAATTTTAACTAATGAAAGTTTATGGCTACAACGTGATAAAATAGATATTTCTGAAAAGAAAATCAACTTATTTTTCAATGGTGATATAGAGCAAGCCACAGAGACCTATTTAATAAATAATTTAAAGGAATACAGTAAACTTAGAGATTTTGAACTAATCATCAATTCTAACAAACGTAAAAGTATGGATAGAATTATGGAAGCCTACGATAGAGCTATTGCAGATTTAGATAAGAAAGATAACATTATTGAGGGCTTACAAGAAGAAATTAAGGTTTTAAAATCTGAAATCTCAGAACTACAAGACCGAATTGAAAGCCACCAAACACTAATAGATAAAAAAAGTATTCCATTTAGTAGAATTATGAAAGATGCTAAAATTAGATATAATGATATTAAAAAAATTAACTTTTCTAATACTTTATCATCAAAAGATTTCATTAAGATTGACACACTACCTACAATAACTATTCAATGGGGTAAAAACATTAAAAACATTGACAAACAAGAGCAAGAATTACGCACTTGGTTACAACAAGAAATGAAGTTAGACACTTTATTCATACACCGAGAATAACACATGAAAAAAAACATCATTTTTATTAGTTTGTTTTTTATATCACAGTATATTAACTCGCAAGATATTATAAAACTATCTCTCTCCGAGGCTATTGACTTTGCAATAAAAAACAACTATGACAATCAACGTGCAAACAAAGATATAGAGATTGCTAAGGCAGTCAAATGGGAAACCACTGCCACAGGATTACCTCAAATAGATGGTACAGTTGACTACAAAAACTGGCTAAAACAAAACGTTATGCTTTTACCTGCACAGATGATGGGAGGTAAAGCAGGCGAATTTGTTCCCGTATCCTTTGGCACAAAACAAACGATGAATGCCTCTGTTACGTTAAAACAACTAATATTCAGTGGTTCATACCTAGTAGGATTACAATCAGCAAAGACTTATTTAAAAATTTCTCAACAGGCAAAAAAGAAAACTCAATTTGCTACACGAGAGGCTATTATTAACGCCTATGGTAATGTTTTAATGGCCACTAAGTCATGTGAACTATTAGAGAAAAACAAAGTCAATTTGCAGAAGAATTTAGCAGAAAGCAAGGAAATCTATAAAAATGGATTTATTGAACAAGAAAGTGTTGAGCAGTTAAAAATCACCTTAGGAATGATTAATAACAACCTAAGAAATGCTAAGCGTTTAGAAATCATTGCTAAACAGATGCTTAATATCGCCTTAGGAAATAAAACCAACTCTAAACTTGAACTTACCGATAGTCTAGAACATTTAACTAAAAATATTGATTTCAACCTAATAGCCACTAATTTTAACATCACTAAAAACATTGATTATAATATTGCCAAAACCGACCTCAAAGCAAAAGAATTACTCTGGAAGTTAGAAAAAACTAAGTATTTACCTACTCTATCGGCTTTCGTAAATTATTCTGCAAATGCAAATTCTAACAAATTTACATTCTTTGACAAGGAACAAAACTGGTATAAATCATCATTATTAGGCATTAATTTAACCGTACCTATATTCTCTTCTTTTGGTAGAAGTTCCAAACTAAAACAAGCACGACTTGAACTTGAAAAAACTGAAATTCAACTAAAAGAAATAGAACAAAAATTGACTCTTCAAGCACAATCAGCAAAAAGTGAATACCAATTAAGTATAGAAAACTTAGCCACTGCAAAGCAAAATTTAAAATTAGCAGAGCGTATAGAGGAAAAAAATCAAATCAAATTTAAAGAAGGTATTGCATCTAGTTTTGATTTATTACAAGCACAGAATCAATTATATACTCAACAAAACAACTATATCAAAGCAATGTTAGAGGTGATTACTAAAAAAGCCTCATTAGAACGCCTTTTAAACATTGAATAAACTTACATTTATGAAAAATATCATAGCCTTATTAACCCTTTTACTAATCTCTTGTTCATCAAAGAAAGAGAAACAAACAGAGTATATTAGCACAATTAATAATCTTGAACAATTAAAAGAATTACGCAAGAAAATAGAATCTGAAAAGCAGGTATTATCAGATAAATTAGCAAAAATCAATGCTAAAATAAAAGAGTTAGAACCTCACAAAAACCTTCCTTTAATCACAATTCAACAACTAAAAACAGTTGAATTTAAACACTATTTTGAAGTTCAAGGAAATGTTGAAACCAAAGAAAACGTACTCATTTACCCTGAAACTATTGGGCAATTACTAAACATATACGTTAAAGAAGGGACTTATGTTAAAAAAGGACAAATACTTGCTAAAATAGACAATGGTGGTTTAGAAAACCAATTAGCACAACTTAAAGTACAACGTGATTTAGCCAAAACAACATTTGAACGCCAACAGAACTTATGGACAAAAAAAATAGGCTCTGAAATGCAGTATTTACAAGCAAAAGCCAACTATCAAGCACAACAAAAAGCACTTGAAAAACTAAAAATAACATTAGACAAATACCTTATCAAAGCACCTTTTTCTGGGGTTATTGACCAAGTATTTAAAGAACGAGGGGTTATCATATCTGCTGGTACTAACTCTGAATTATTTAGACTTGTCAATCTTAACAATATGTATGTTACCTCTGATATTCCTGAGACACATCTAAAAAATATTCAAAAAGGTAAACCTGTTCTAGTAGATTTTGCAGTTTTAAACCAACAAATCAACTCTAAAATCAAACAGGTGGGTAATTACATCAACCCCTTAAATCGTACCTTTAAAATAGAAGTCAATGTCCCTAATTTAAGAGGTAATATTAAACCGAATATGACAGCACGTCTAAAAATTAATGACTATACCAATCCTAAAGCTATCACAATTCCACAAAGTATTATCTCTGAAAATGCTAATGGTGAGCAGTATGTATATATCTTAACTAACAAAAATAAAGATAAAGGCATTGCTAAACGTATGATTATCAAAACAGGACTATCAAAAAACGGCAATATTGAAGTTTTAAAAGGCTTATCAACTAATGATGAGGTTATTATTAACGGAGCAAGAACAGTAAAAGATAATCAAGAAGTAAGGATATTAACAAAATAATCACCTCTATAAACTTATAATATTATGGAAAATAAATATTTAACTGAGGACTTAAATCACTTCTATACAGAAGCATTCAACCATATCAAAAACTGCCCTGACACATTCTGGAAACTAAACACAGAACTACTACCCTATCTTGAATTAATTAACCAAAACCCTTATATAAAAACATTGTTCTCTAAGGGATTTAACCAACATAACACACCTATAAGCTTTATAGAGTTTGCTTATACCAAACCTATTGAACAGCATATAGAAAAAGAACTCATACCACAACTAACTAAACTATTTAATAACACTAACGGAAATGTTTTAAGCATTACCAAAAAAGCACCCATAGAACACAAGTTCAAGGCAAAAAATGAGCAGTTAAAATACATATTCAGTAAAAACTACCTCAACCTTTGGCATTATCATATTGAACTTAACAGCCTACAAAAAACAGAACACGATAAATTTTGGTCTGTTATATCTAACTTACTTAGCGATGTAAAACCTTAAAATTACTAAACCCAAAAATTTATTTTAAGTATAGATATAACGAAGGTAAAACGAAGGAATAACATACACAACACCTTAAACTAATCTTAATATTCGTTTTTAAACTCAGAAAAATTATCTAAAAACACCATAATTTTATATTACCTAATTATATTTTTTTATATTTTTGTTTCTTTAAAAAATAGGTAACAATGTCAGAAGAAAAGAAATCGCTTAACTTTATTGAGCAAATTATTGAAGAAGATTTAGCAAACGGATTAGATAAGAAAAGCTTACGTTTTCGTTTCCCACCAGAACCAAACGGTTACTTACATATCGGTCACACTAAGGCTATCGGTATTAGTTTTGGGTTAGGCTTACAGTACAACGCCCCAGTAAACTTACGTTTTGACGATACTAACCCTGCAAAAGAAGAGCAGGAATATGTAGATGCCATAAAACGTGATGTGGCTTGGCTTGGCTACCAATGGGATAAAGAATGCTATTCTTCTGACTATTTCCAACAATTATACGACTGGACTATTCAGTTAATCAAAGATGGAAAGGCTTATGTAGATAGCCAAACCTCTGAGGAAATGGCTAAACAAAAAGGAACGCCAACAGAAGCAGGTGTTGAAAGTCCATATCGTAACAGAAGTGTAGAGGAGAATCTAGACCTATTTACACGTATGAAAAACGGTGAGTTCAAAGAAGGTGAGCATATTTTACGTGCTAAAATAGATATGAC
>PDWI01010580.1_pt1 | contig 10301 bp, 21 predicted proteins | sample 1430891 | NCBI WGS metagenome assembly PDWI01 (sample SAMN01162508, study PRJNA174530) | Oral metagenome, whole genome shotgun sequencing project. | biome: Marine environment; feature: Marine mammal; material: Swab sample of the gingival sulcus; isolation source: swab sample of gingival sulcus... | reverse complement strand
TCAAGTGAAGATGATGTATCGTGGTTGTATTATTTGTGAGAGTCAGTAGATATGGAGTATGTTTTATGGTTTTTCGATTATTGATGAAACAATCAACCGTAATTGTAGGAGTCAGTTCACTGGTCCTGGGTGCAGTGATGGTAGGCGCTGTACGGGGACAGGTTCAGTTACCTTCTGCCATTTCCAATTTGACACAGACATTGAAGAAATCTCTCATTCTCAACGATAGTCAGCAGCCGCAAATCATATTGAATGGAGAGGAATGAGAAATTCAGATTTCTACAGGCGCTTTTCGTGATAAGTCTATAGTGCCAGAGGATATCGTGGGATACGCTCAGAGAGTAGCGGAAGCATTGTGATGTACTGGTGGGAAAATCCTCCATGGTATCGAAAACGGTCGTTCAAAATGTATGGATATGCCTCAGGTGACCCAGTGGAAGAGTAGTGATAGCGGGCGTAATAGTATCTATTTCGTGAAGAAGAAAAAGAATAAATCTCCTGCTGTAGCTGTTGGAACTACGTCAGATGTTGCTCATGATAAGTTAGCATCTGATAATGGTCTTGCTGTCAAGGGTGATACTTCTATCAGCAAAGCTCTCGTGGTCGGCAATGGTCTGAAAATCATCAAAAAAGGTAACCAAAAAGTCATCACTTCTCGTGGGTTCTGGCCATGGAGTGAGGTTTATGCTCAGCAGAATGGAACTGATTATTCGGAGGTGGCGCATAATAATAAAGTGACTGTAGGTAGCATGAACCGTTTTGATGATAAAAAATCTATTACTATTGGTACAGATGTATCTCATCAAGAGGGTGGTGTGACCATAGGTGGTGATGTGGCTGTTGATGGTGGATGGTATCTCACTAATCCCAAAAAGACTTCTGCTTTTGTTCTGTCAGAAGTTGATGGTGGTGGATGGCTGACATCAAGAGCAAAAAAGAATAATAATTACGCCTCTTCTCGTATTATTTTTGATAGTGATGTAGTCATAGGTGGACATAAATCGACAGATTCGACACTTGAGGTGAAGGGTGATGTTCATGTGAAAGATGCAGATTTTATTATGAAAAAACCACGCACTGCTGGTGGTGTTGATGCTACTAAAAAAGGTGGCGATGAATGTGTAGCTCTCTCGCTAGACAAGCAGGGTGAAGTTGTGCTGGTGAATGTATGTGAGGGGTATCAGGGGGTAGAGGATCCAAAAATATGTTCTAAGGATAGTGATTGTTCTAATTGATTTTGTAATTTTTCTTCCGTGAAGGGTAGTGATGTGCAGTGTCGTAGCCAAGGTGTTTGTGAAGCTAATGAAGCAGTAGTGTTTTCTGGAAAAGGTTGTGATTCGTGTCCATTTGAGGATTATTTAGGACAAAGAACTCTTACCAAAAAAAGAGAAGGTACAAGAAGAACTCGTGATACTTATTGTTTTTCATTCAATTCACCTGAATTATTGTGATCTAAGTGTTCATGGAGGACAAGAAGTCGTTCTTTGTTGGCTGCTTGGTCTTGATCGGTTGATAAAAAAGATATATCAAGTTATTGTGTTGATAAATCTAGAATGTGTAAGAGCAATAATGACTGTGATGATGATTCTTATTGTGATGTTTTTCATGATCGCAAAATGTGTAAACAGTGTCCTTGAGGGAATTGTTATGCCTCAATGCCTGTAATGTTGGTGGGAATAAGGAAACAAAAAGAAAGAAGTTATCCTGATTGTTGGGGTGGTTATACTAATTTGGGTGGTTTTCGCGATCCTACTTGTACTATGTGTGGATCTGATTATAGGTCAAGAGCATGCTGGAAGAAATCTAAATCAACGGATCGTGTTAAGATAGGTGAATCATGTATTATAGGTAGTCCGTGGGTTGATGGCAACACTGGTAGTAGTGGTCGTGATCTTTATTTTAATATTAAGCTTGGTGTATTGGGTCCAGATAAAATATGTTCTGCTGCAGATGCCACCACTGTTCGTAAGAAAGCTCATTATGGTGATAATGATGATGTTAAGGGCGCCTTCCATTCTGATGGATCATTAACGGATAAGAGTGGTCCATGGAGGTAGAAGGAAATGTAATGAGGTGGAAATATTGTATTTATATCTTTAATACTAATTAATGAATCGTTTTTTTATGTGAATGTCGGCAATGGCGTTAGTCGTGTGATCTTTTTCTCATGCACAAATCCCTTCTATTAGTTCTGCTGATATGGGTGTGCAGAAGATTAAACATTTGATCGTGACAGACAATGGAACGGAGAAGGAAAGCGATAGAACTAATGTCGTGATGGAGCTGTCTGGATCTGCTTTTTCCTCTGATTGAGATTATAGTGATTATATTTGGATTAAAACTGGTTCACTAAGGAATAATTCCATTCTTCCTGAGGATATTGAGGGAGAACTGAAAAAGGTTGGGGTTGTTAATGATCAATTGTGCCCTGATATTATCTATCCTAATGGCATGAAGGGTTCTGGTTTTGTGATAGGTTTTGAAGAATATAAGTGAAAAGAAAAAGCTACTATAGTATGTGCAAATAACAATTTCTTCTGATCATTGTGGTCATACGATGAGAAAAAAGATGCTGTTTATAGAAAAGGAAAAGTGCCCACTATTTATGTAGGAGATCCTAATAGAATTTCTGACAATAAGACAACTGTGGTTGTCGATGGTGTCACTAAAATAGAGTGAAGTGAGTCCGCACTTAGAGTGGTGAATAATGATGGAAAAGGTGGTTTTATTGACCAAAATTCGATTAATACTGATGATGGTAATGGTGTTATTGGACTTGGAAAAAATAATCAAGCAGTAGGTGTTGCCACGACTCCAATGAATGGAAGTGCTTTGACGGTAGATGGAGATGTGGCTACTCAGTGATGATGGAGATTTGCCAAGCATGGTAATGCTTTATCAGTAAAGCCTTATGATGACTCTGTAGTTATAAAAAGTGACAAACCTCTTTTTTTTAGAAGAGATATGTCTCGTCAGTATGCTGATGCTCATGGAGGTCGTGTGGCTTATGCAAGCGATAAGGATGATTTTTCTGTCACTTTTTCTAGTGCTCCTGTTATAAAATGAGGTATGCAGGTTGAGGTAAATCCTACCTCTCTTTATAGCGGTGATAAGTATATTCCTACTGTTGATGGTTTTACATTGAGGGGTTATACGGTACACTGTACCAATCGTAATGACCTAAATAGCTGCACGATGAATGGTCTGGAGCAGCATATTTTCTCAGGCGGCATTTCTTTTAAGAAGTTTGAGAAAGATCCCATCAGAGTTATGATGGGTTTTACTCCTTCTAGTAATGATGATCCAAAAGCTAATCTGACCGTTAATGGTGGTGTGTATACTGATTCTCTTCAGTTTCCTCATCTTAGTCCATCGAGCAATTCTTATAAGACCTTAGAGCAGGTGGAATGTAAGCTTCTCACGCTCGATGCAAATGGTAAGATGAAGCTCGTAGAATATATGCCCGAGAGGTGTGAGAAGAAAAACCCTCCAGTAAAACATTATTCTTGGGAACCATCTTCTTATGGTCCATGTATTAATAATCGTAAATCTATTACTCAATATGTATGTGTTGATGATTTATGAAATGAGGTTGATTCTTTCCTTTGTGGACCTAGGATGGCTGTTGTGGAAACTGTAGAGTGTATCTCGGATAAGAAATGATTGTGGGAAAGAACTTGTGATGATATGTGTGTATTGAGAACACATACAAAAGTTGATTGGAATGGAAAGCCACTGGATTGGAAAGAGGATGGATTCTATCATGATCCTTATAACTTAGACTTGTCTATTGGTTATAAAGTTGATATAAAAGCTAATATGTGGGTCAAGGTTAATAAAAAATGTGAAATAACAGGAGGAAGATGATGATCTCCTGATTGTGCGATGTATTGTCAGTGAGGCAATGGTCATCTGGAATGTGATGGTTCATCACCTACCAATTGTCGTATGGTACATGATAAGGGTGATATGTCAGATGCTTGTAGTTCATGTATAAGTGCAGCGAACGAGAAGGTTGATCTCAAAATTACTGATATTAAGTGTACCGAAACTGTCTTGGGAAACACTGATGCTCCTATCTATAAAAACATTACTGCTAAGAAATGTACGGTAGAATGTGATGGTGCACTGTGTGATGAGGATAAGAAACCATCTGAGTTTGAGTTGTGTGAGACAGCATGAGGATCTAAATATGGATATGTCAAATATGTGTGTCAAAAAAATGGCAATCGAAGTAAAATTGGTAGTTGGTATGCAGACCAAAAACCCGATGATGTTTATGATCCAGATAAGAAGTACCGTGTAGCAGACTTTGTTTCTGTCTTAGTCCCTGTTAGATGGTGGATGAATGAACAAAAGCCATTATCAAGCTATGATAATCCACCCTCTCCTTCTTCTTGTGAGTGATGAAGGGGGGGGGGTAGTACTGCTCCTGTGATTGCTCGTTGTTATGGTGGTGATGGGTATTATTGTCAAGAAAGGAAGGATAATCCTACAATAATAGGGAATGATGGCACAGTGCTTAGTCCTTTGTGTAAACTTAAGCCTTCTAGTGCTGAAAATTCTCATGAATGTAACAATAACAGTTACTGTGAAGTGAAATATCAAGAAGATACTTGCAATAATAGTAATTCTTTGAAATCTAAAAAATCTTGTGAAGATACAGTATATTTTGTTCCAGGAGAACGCTCTGGCACCTGTAGTTATGATGAGCTTACATTGAATGCGAAAGGTATTTGTGTGGGTGATTATATATCATGATGAGGTCCAATAGCAGTCGTTCGTTCATGTGTTACTATTACGGATCCTAAAAAGTGTGGAGGTCCGTGTACATGGATTAGCTACAGTAAATCTTGATGGTCTTTGTGATGATGATGGGTCTTCAAGAAGCCTCCTTTGGGTTATACTCCTCCCAAGAAAACGGATGGTACTTTAGAGGGTGATTTTGATTTGGAAAATGGCGTTCCTATTATTTACTAGGAAAAAGTGTCTTGGTTTTTGGGTGAGAAATATAATGGTATTCCCACGAAAGTGGGAATCTAGTGTGCCAGTTATAGTGGATCCCCAATCTAGTCGGGGATGACAATCTAAAATAGGATCCCCAATCTAGTCGGGGATGACAATCTAAAATAGGATCCCCAATCTAGTCGGGGATGACAGAGGGAAAGGTGCGGGATAATAAGGAGAAACTTGCATGGTAAATAATATTTTGTAGAGTATAGTCGACAATATGGGTATTTTATTTCTTTTGTAGATTGTAAATGAACGAAAAGATGATGCATAAAATACAAGAAGCCAAAAAAAGGCATCATTATTTTTGTCATATAGATGATCTTGTGGAGGCAAACCTTGTTAAGATTATCATAGGATCAAGAAGGTCGGGAAAAAGTTATTATCTCTATAGCATCATTCAGTATCTTCTTGAAAAGAAAACTATAGAAGATACACAGATCTTCTATGTAAATAAGGAACGGTTGGAATACGATGAGATTACAGATTATAGGGATTTGGAGAAACTTTTTCACGAAAGTGATATTGATACTGGTCAGAGATTTTTTGTTGGTCTGGATGAGATACAGGAAGTAGTTGGATTTGAAAAGTTTGTTAATTCGCTACATAGTCAGCATGGTAGTCGCGCAATTATTTTTATCACAGGATCGAATTCTAAACTTCTTTCGTCACAATATGCCACGCTTCTGTCGGGGAGATATATTGAGCAGAGAATATATCCTCTCTCGTTTCAGGAGTTTATTGATTTTTCTGAGGTAGAGGGTAGGGATTATGATGAGCTTTTAGAAGAGTATATTCAGTATGGATGATTGCCACAGGTTCCCTCTATACAGAGCAATCACATCAAAGCAGAATATCTCAAAGGAGTCTATAATACTGTTTTTTCTAAGGATGTGGTGGAATTTTTTCGTGTGAGAAATGTATCGCTTCTGAGAAAAATACATACCTATCTTTTCAAAGAGTTATGATGACTGTTTACGGCACAGAATATTAGCAAATATTTTCAGTCTCAAAAGATCACCGTATCAGTAGATACGATTGTCAATTATGTTTCTTATTCGCAGGATGCTTTTCTGGTATATAGCGTCCCTAGATATGATATCAAAGGTAAAAAAATTCTTGCCGTGAATAGCAAGATTTACCCTCTCGATACAGGTTTGAGAAATGCTGTGGTCTGATATAATCATTTTTCTGAAAGAGAAAAAATACTTGAACAACTTGTGTTGCAGCAGCTTTTGGTGAGTGGGCGAGAGGTGTATGTGGGTGTTCTGGGCGAAAAAGAGATAGATTTCATCGCTGAGAAAGATGGCAGAAAGATGTATATACAGGTCAGTTATGCATTGACATCGGAAAAAGTGATCAAGAGGGAGTTCGGTAATTTGGCGATGATTGATGATAATCATCCGAAGGTAGTCATCACGACTGAGCCGACTCAGTGATACAATGAACAGGGGATAGAGCACAAATATATTGTTGACTTTCTGCTTGATCCTCCTATATAAGAGATAGATAAAAAGATCCCCAATCCAGTCGGAGATGACAACCACACACCGAATCCCTTCAACCTCTAACCTAACCCTATGTATTCTTTACCTCAGAAACTTGTCGTCTCGTCAGATGATCGTAGACTGGCTGTGATCCATCAGCGTCAGCGCGTGGACACAACTATCGTCGTCGAGGCGTGAGCGTCGCTTCAGCTCGATGTGATCGTGATTGGCGATAGCTCTGGTGCGATCGATCTGACTTTGCCTATCACACTGGCAGGGGAGTGAGCAAGCGCCGATGTGAGAGCGCTGTGACTGGCTCAGTCGAGTCGCATTCGCATCGCTACATCGATGAATATCGCCCCCTGAGCTCAACAGACTGACGGTCAGCTTTCGATGCGTGGTCTCCTACTAGATGATGATGCGAGTATCGCCATGACACCGTGACTGAATGTCTCAGCAAACGATGTCAGTGCCTGACATGGTGCAAGTATTGATAGGGTGGATCCTCGTCAGAGATTCTACCTCGAAAGCAGGGGTCTCTCCAGTCCTGATGCACAGCGTATGATATGGCGAGGAATGCTGACCGATATGGTCGCAAGATACGATTCGGAGCTCGCACAGGATACGGAGTGGCTCAATGAGATTTCGGGTCAGTTGCTTTAGTTTTTTGAAAAAATACTATGAAAAAATGGATTATCAGACTTCTTCTTTTGGGTGCGATTGTTGGAGTTGTTGTTTGGGCTTTCTTTTGTCGTTCGGACAGCAATAGCGAACAGGTGACAGCGGTAATGGGTCAAATGGACGCTATATTACAATAATTTATTCTTCTTTTTGAGTGAATATGAACAGAAAACAATGGGTTCTTATGGTATGAGCGGCAGTAGCAGGTGTAGGTGTGTGGACATCGGCACAGTTTATCAGTGGTATAGAAAATGCTGTCCAAACTATCAAAAATGTCGTCATCACAAATAATGGACTACCAGGTGGTGAGGTTATTTTGGATATTAATGTTCAAGATAACAAGAGGAAAAATCTCATGTGACCAAACGACACTATCTATCTCAAAACTGGTGCTATCCAAGATGGAAAAATCGCCCTCGAAGATATCAACTGGAGTGGATTTTTTACTACCTCACAACTTCAGTGTAACAGTGGAGAGGCTGTCGCTAAAGTGAATAGTAATGGATCGCCTAGTTGTCAAAATGTTGCTAGTTATTGGAAACGTGTCAATGGACAGCAAAAAGGTGGTGCAATTTATTTTCCCGGTAAGGTGGCGATAGATTCTTCTGCGACTGAAACTCCCGTTAATGCTAGTGATTTTGGTTCTGAGAATTTGGGTAATCCTAGCGTTCCAGAGCCAGTGACATTTCTCGTGAAAAATAAAGGTACGTCTACTATGACTGTGAACGGATCTGTGAAGGTTGGAGATGATTTGGCTATTTCTGCTGATGATGGCCATTTGAAATTAGATGCAAAAAAGCTTGTTTTTAGTGTTCCGTATATGGTTCTGGGTGGTAGAGGAGACCAAATATGATCTAGTAAGCTTTCTATCCACAATGACTCTGTTCAGAGCGAAAATCTTGCTATTGGTCAGAAGACCAGTATTTCTGTCGAGTCTTCTTCTTCATCTATTGATACTAAGGGAAATAAATTTTACGTAGGTCATAAAACATTGTGATCCAATAATCCTAAGGATGGTTTGGCGAAGTTTTTTGGTTTGGTTCATGCACAGGATACTCATCAACCTACTCGTGTTGTGGTCGGAGGAGAACAGACGTATACTGATGCTATGCTCACGGTTCGTGGAAAACTTGCCACTCGTGGTGTGGGGTACGAATGAGGATTGAGACTTTCCAAAAAACTTTCAGACACTGCGTCGAAGTGCGCCGACGGCCAAAAAGTTCTCTCTGTTGATGGGCGTGGAAATGTAGTAATGAAAACTATTGGAAATTGTGAGGGAGTGAAGCATGAGTATGAGCGAAGAGTGGTGAAGGGGTGTGAAGGGCAGAAGAATGAGGGGGAGTGTACAGGAAAGTATGTTGACAAGAGTGATTGAAAATGTGAGTGATATGAGAATATTTCTCCTTGTATTTTTGTTGGAGGGGGGGCAGTATCTCATGATCCTTGTGAAGATTATGCTCTTAATTATAAGTGTATAGTTAAGAACGACTATGGTCATGCCTATCAGTCAGTAGCATGTCCTAATATAGAGGAAATGAGCTTTAATCATCGTGCTGGCTTTAGCCACGAGAGAGATACTAATTATATGTATAAGTGTATGTGTAAAATGAAGCCGAATATTGATGTCGATGCTTTTGGTAGTCGTGGTTTTGATGATAGTCGTTATTCTGATGTTTATAATGTTCATGATAGAGCCGTTACTCTTTCGGAAGCAAAAAATTATGCTTCTCAATGTTCTACGTATGCAACACAGAAAGAGTGTGAAGACACCGATAACATAGGAACACTTTGGTGTAGTTGGAATAAGAAGAATATTGAGAGAGATTGTTCATGATTGAGCAGAGACGAATGCTGAAAGCACGAATGATGTGAATTGGTAGATGCCAAGAAACCTAAACAAATAGTGGAGTGTAGAGATGAAGCTGGTAAGAAGGTAAAAGATGAATTATGTGAAAATGCTACGGGAAAGAAGAAAGTTGAGATGGAGAAATGTGAGGAGAAAGCGTGAAATAAAGATCTTTTTTGATTTCTCGAAGATAAGAGTAGTTGTATAGAGAACTTTGATTATGCTTTTCTTTTTGATGAAGGTAGTACAGAAGCTTATGGAAATTTTTCCTTATATGATTTAGAAATATCAAAAAACACTACAGGAATTCCTTATGTTATTAAATGGGAGAGTCGACAGAGTGATGATACTTATGTGCTTAGAAAAAAGAACACTTCAGATAAGCCAAAAAGTGGTTATGTGGATATTCAGGTAACTAAAATAGGAAATACCTCAAGTAAGGGTACTATGAGAGTCAGTTTTAATAACTGTAATAATACATGAAATTGATCTTCTAATGGTTCTAATACATGATGATGAGGTTGATGTCATGGTGCTGGTTGTCCTGAGGGTCCTATTCGAGGTTCTTTCGGTGATGGTAGACCGAATCCTAATTGAGGTGGATGACCTGTACATCCAAATTGACCAGGTAGGAATGGATGAGGTAATCCTGGTTGATGATGAGGTTGATCTTCATGAGGGGGTAGGTATGGTTGATGATGAGGTTGACACCCTTAAATCATAAAAAATGTTTTGTATTGATGAAATGAGTGAGATACTATGTGTATCTACTCGTTTTTATTTTTTATTTTTATTTTATTAGTTTTTTCTGTATAGAATGATTTCATTCTCTTCTATTTGCATTTGGGTTTGTTTTTGGATATGCTTGGTTGATCTTTATATTATCATGATATGAAATGAGCCGTTTTTTGCGTCCTGGATGGATAATGGTGTATATTCTAGCGATCGTGGGGTGTGTGTGGTTTGGTCTCAGTGGTGCACCTGATGTGCATTTTGAGAAAGCGCTAGTTATCAAAGAGGGCGACACGCTCACATCGATACTCGCTAATCAGGGTCGTGTGAGTTCGTGGCGTATTCGCCGTGTGGCTGAGGACTATGGTTTCAATCCCTCTATGCTCAAAGTGGGTTCGTATGCTGATCTCTCTGGTGATGTAGCGCCGAAAGATTTCTATAAAGCATTGGTCAGAGGTCCTCGTTCTCTGTATCAGAAAGTCAGAATTTTGGAGTCGTGGTCTATCTATGATACTGATGCGTATCTGACGAAAAAGAACTATATC
>PDWI01010579.1_pt1 | contig 10302 bp, 9 predicted proteins | sample 1430891 | NCBI WGS metagenome assembly PDWI01 (sample SAMN01162508, study PRJNA174530) | Oral metagenome, whole genome shotgun sequencing project. | biome: Marine environment; feature: Marine mammal; material: Swab sample of the gingival sulcus; isolation source: swab sample of gingival sulcus... | reverse complement strand
ACACCAGGCATCTACTTTACGCATAAAGTTAGTACTGCTGATGTTTTCCATTACACGCTTATTGGTACGCAGGTTTTCTAAAGCTTCTTTTTTATTAAACTCTACATTTAAAGAGTTCTGAAGATAAACATCAGCCCATTCCATAAATGTAGTACCCATTAATGACTGCAGATTTCTCATCATCAGATCGTTCATTGGCGGATTTATTTTTTCGTCTGCAGATAAATAAAACTTTGTACACTGGGCCAAAAAATTGATAAACTTATTCCACTGTTCCGCATTCCAATCGGAGAATAGAGAATAGCCAAAATCATCAAATGGATCTCTTTTCTTTTCATGGGTGTTATTAGCTTCGTGGTAGTAATCAGAAAAGGCGATAAACAACAAACGCCGCATAGTAGAACCATCGGTGTTTCTTAGCGAGTAGTTAGAAGATATTGCGTATTTAGGAGAATTTTGGAAAGGGATTGTATAAGGTTTATTATTCTTTGGATTTACGGTTAATGGACCTGTAATACTTGAATAAAGATTTTGTATTTTAAAGTTTTTGTCTGCATCATCAAAAAGGATGTAATCGGTATGTTCTGTTGTACCGTCAAATAGAAACGAGTTATCCCACATTTTTTGATTCCGGGCATCCATTATGCGCCAATTCATCATTATACCTATTGATTTTAATAGAACTGATTTTCCCGAACCTCCATTGCTTTCGTCATCATCTAACATTCCATTTTCCATGGCATATACTGCCCAAGCACGTGCAGGATGCTTGTATCTGTGCATTAAATAACCAATAGTATAGATTTTGTTTACTAAATGGTTTTTTTGTTCAAATTGCTGCTCTTCAGTAAGGTTTTCGCTGGCAATTTGAAATAAATTTTCGTTCAGATATTTTATTTTTTCAGTTGGATTACTGATTGAGGTTGTCTCTGCATTCCAATGAATTCGAGAAGTTTGTATCACAAAATTAAAAAAATCGCATTTGGTTTCTTTAATATCGATATCGTAACCGCTATCCGTTTTCTTTACTTTAAAATAGTAGTCTTCTACATTAAAGCTTTCAGCATCGATTTTTATGCCGTATTCTTTAGCGACTCTTTTATCTATAATGTCGTCAACCCAACAGTAGCGGCCAGCCATATTTACATTGGAACTTACTATTTTATCTTTAGTAATTAACCAATTTTGGTCACTGAAAAAGAACATTTGAGCGGTTCTTGAATAATCGGTAAAATCTAAATCGACACGAGGTAATCGCATAATGTTTGAACCATTTAATCGAGTAGAGTTATAAGCCATATTTCTTATTGCTACCGAAATGTTTCTTCTTTCAAGAAAATCGTGAATAAAATCTACTACTTCTGTTGGTTGAACTTCCTTAACTACATGCTCATTAATATACACAAATTTATAACCGTCTTTATCGGCATCTCCAGTGTTTAATCGTACAAATCCATTACGATATAAGAAGTTAAAGGTATGTACGGCATTTATACTATAACTTATGGTGCCGTCCTTTTTTATGGATTCATCCCAAAATCGCATTGGGTAAGATTTATTGATAAATGTTTTTATAATCTTATCCATATCACTATAAGATTTAAGACTGTTAACTTCAAAGAAATCGCACAAATCCTTTCGGGGGTTGCCCCTCCAATCTTTTCGTTGTCGTAACCATCCCGGCAGCCACATGGTTCTGATATCTAAATACTGCAGTGCCAGTTCGTGTCCTTCTCGTTTCCCGGTTTCATCAATATCCGGGATATTATAGAGTTCTTCCACGCAGTCCATAATTGATCTCATCTGATCGCCTGATAATTTGGCCGTTTCAGAATTAAGCCATAAAACAAAATATCCCAATGATGCCATATTTATAGCATCACGTTCGCCAGAGCAGAGAAATACTTTGTCTATTTTTTCGGCTTTTATAACTTCGCCTCCATTATCATCGGAATAGCTTTCTTCTTCTTTAGCTTTTCGTTTGCTCCACTCTTTTCTTAAAAGATTTAAACCTCCTATAAAGTTATCCGGCTTTTTACCACGCCACGAAAACCGCCACTTTTTATCTTCTGATTTTGGTTGATATAATTTATAAAAATTTTCTCCTTTATCGTTGAAACAAAAAATAAAAATAGGAAATTCCGACGTCGATTCTATAATGGTTATTTTTCCATTTTTCTTTGTTGCGTGCCATTTTACAGCGTAAAGGTTATATTTAGAACAACTTTCGGCTTTTACCCATGGTCCTAATATCTTTAACTCTGATTTTGAGAATTCTTTTGTTTCGAAACAAAAACCGTTATCGTCAAAAGATACATCGCTATTCCATTGCGATTGGTCTATTTTTCTTATTTTGGGTGCAATAGGAACAGTATTATTTTGTGTGGTGATATTATATCGTTCGGCAAGATGTAATACCGCTTTCGTATAATCTAAGCCATTTTCATCGGCAAATAGCTGTATGGCGTTTTTACTCCACCCCTTACTCCAGTTTTTTATAACCCAGTTGCCGTCGGGCATACGATGCATATTGCTGCTTGCTGTTTTCTCTTCATTCATTTTAAAATGCCGTTTTTCATGGGCTTGTGGAAATAAGGAGTGAATTATATGTTTTCCTCCTTCAGTTCTATCTAATATTTTTTGTGCAATTTCAATTATATCCATCTTTAATAAAAATTAAACTGTTTTTGATGTCTGTTTAGTGGTTTGATTTTTTATAACTTTTATGGTAATATTTTTAAGGTGTTAAATATTAAAGAGAATTGAAACAAGCTATTTTATTTTTGGCTATTGCTTCATTAATGGATAGCAGCAACATTTGAGGAGCCTCACAATCACATAAGTTGATAGCTTTATCCATTATTGTTATTGAGGTGTTTTTATCTTTTCTCCAAATTTTTACTTCTAAATCTTCATCATCGAAAATTAAAAGTGAGTAGTGTAAACCACTGGTTTTACATATACTTTGTAAATGAGAAAGAATTTTATTAATTTCCGTTATATTCATACTTAATCGTTTTCTATTTTCTCGTAATCTGTCATCAAATCTTCCATCTTTTTTAGAGATTTTTCGAGGACTTTTAGATCTAAATTAGAATTCTTGTCCTTGTTTTCTGGAATGAAAATCTCACTTTTAAGCATTTGTGTTTTTTTATTTGTAAACACAAGTACTAAGTAGTTTTTCTGTCCGCCTATTGAAAAATCAAATTTTCCTTTTTCCTTATTTTCTCCAAATTGCAGGAGAAATACTTTTTCAGCTATTTTGCCTATTCTTTCGGCTAATTTTATCTTATCCATAATTTTATAGTTTTTGCAGGGATAAGAATAATCCTATCCCTGCCGTTGGAGAGAAACACACCAACTTAGTTGATGGGGTTATAGGTTTTTGTCTAAAGAGAAAGATGTTTTATAAAATTTAGAACAGAATTTTTGTCTACAGATGTCTTTTCAACTTCTATTCTTGTAATTAAACTTATAACAGAAGCATCAAGCGAACCTGTGTATTCCGCACATATTATTATAGAGGTATCTTTCTCCTTTATTTTTTTATCTCTGTGTTCCGATAATTTTAATATTAAGCGTTCTAATACTTTTTTAGATATGACATTGTCAATAACCAAAAGATCTGGAGTAGAAAAATTCTCATATAAATAGTTTTCGACTGTTTTTGAATATTTAGACCAAACGATATCTCCAAACAATAAACTCATATGATGAGCTACAGTACTTTTTCCACTTCCCTTTTTACCAGTAATAACTATTATCTTCTTTTCCATCCTTCTCTTTTTTTGATTGGTTAACAACTTTCGTTTTCTACTAAATCTTCTATTTCCTGGCCTAATATTTTAGCCAGTACTTTTAATACTGAATATTCCTGCAGGCGGGAACTTTCTCTCTGGACCCAGCTTTTAACAGTGGGAAAAGGTTTACCTAATTCTGCAGATACTTTTGTAAGCAGCACACTGTCTTTTCTTAATTTCTGAATAATTTCTTGCTTAATCATAATCATATTTGTTTTGCATTTGTTTTTTTTATTGCGTTTCGCTGGTGCAAATATGGAATAAATAATTGCAATATGCAATAAAAATAATATCAAAATGAAATAATTTATTCTGGGAGATAAATAACTATTTGATTTTTAAACACTTAATTTTATATCATATGATAACAGAAAAAAAGATACTTGAGAATATTAGAAAAATCCGTGAATCTAAGGGGTATAGTCAAGAATATGTTGCTTCTAAGTTAGATATGAAACAAGGAAGTTACAATCTTATTGAGAACGGAAACAGAAAACTGACAGTAGATAAGCTATTGCAAATTGCAATACACTTAGGCGTTTCTCCTGAACGGATTATAACATATTCAGAAAAAGAATTGGCAAAAAAGGAAGAACCCATAAAAGCAATATTGCAAATAGAATTACAAGAAGAAAAAAAAGATCAGGTATTAAAATTAGTATTTGGGGAAAACAATTTAGAGTTATTGAATAGATAGCATGATGAAAATATATCAAGTCAATAAAGAATTAGAAGAAATACTTCTAAAACATGGTTTTATTGAGATTAAACAATATAAGGGTGAAGAAAGACGAAAGAAATGTTTTAAACTAACAAAAACATCCTGTAAAGGAATTTATTTTGATAAAGATAGCCTTGAGATAATTCACAACTCACGTAAATTTATTTGTCCTAATAGGTTGAGTGAGCAAGAACTAAAAAAGATGTTGTTTTTTTTCAAATTAAAGAATGATGATTTTAAAGAAGTGTGCCCTTTTGAAGAATTTTCATTACATGAAATAGAAAAAGGGATAACTACTTTAGAAAAAAGGATTAATAGATATAAAGAACTAAATAAAAAACAAGCCACAGTAAATAAGTATCAGAGACTATTGGATGTGTACAACGATATAGAAATTTAGATAAAGTTATCTCTTCGAGTAAGAATATCACAGATGCTATATTTATGTAATTTGACACAAAGCTGACGCAATTATAAATATAAATAACTAATTATTAATAAAATAAAATAACTTGTCGAGTCTCGTCCAGACCGCCAACATAAAAAGGAGTGTACTGTTTTGCAGTTCACTCCTTTTTTTATGTATTATTGCGGGGAATGTGTAAAAAAAGCCCTATCGTAATTGGCAGAGTTTTTTTAGTGTATATTATTTTTTTTCGGATTTCCGAAGCACAAAATCGGCATTTTGCAAAATCTTCAGTTTTAAATTTTCCGGATAATCAGGATGCTGTTTTAAAAAACGGCGGGTAATATTTCCTGCTTCTGTCGATTGATGTCCACTGTAGCAGGCATTTAGCCAATCGTAGGGGAAAAAGATATCGCCGGTAAATTTTACCTCTTCTAACAGTTCTAAGCTTTTTGGAAGATATTTTAAAGCCTCTTTTTGCCGGGTAGGATGATTTAAATAACGAAGAGCAGTGCTTACCCAAGGTTCGTGCTCCCGGTTTTTTGCATTGTTTAAACTGTTAAAAAAGCTGTCTCTTACATTTTGGTTTGCCGATAGGGCAGGAGCTATAAATTGAAGCCTTTTTTTGCGATCGCTGTTGCTGATGCGTTTAATTTGAGTAGCTATAATCTGTTTGGCTTTTTCGGGTAATTGCAACGCCAAATTACAAGCCATAGTTGTGGTTCGTTGTTCCGATAATTTTAATTTACCAATGGAGGTTTTGTTTTTCCATATATGATACAGTTTTCCGCACATTTTAGACGTTACGGCAATATTGCTGAGACTCATTAACAGACTTGACTTTCGTCCTAAATTATTTTCTTTTTGCAATTGAGCATAAAGCATATTCTCTACTTTAGGGGCAACTTTTTTCCGTTGTTCAGCATCTAAAAACAACCAATATGCCGATTTTAGATAGCTGAGCATTGCAGAAAATACCAATGTGTTTTGTTCTTTAGGCAATTGCTGAATTATAGCATCAACAAAACCGCTGCCATTGATATTTCCTTCATATAAATTTTCGTAAAGGTTAATCCATGTAACTCCTCGCAGTAAATCGTTATCAATTTTATGACAATTTTTTAATAGGTATGCCTTTGATTTCTCATCTAATTGAAAATAGCCGTATCCGTTGGCATTTCCATTGGCAATAACAAAATCGGGTAGAGGTAGATTTTCAGCTTTGCTTACTTTTACAGCAGGTTGATTGGTGGTAACAGCAAATTTTTTATTGCCGTTTTTGTATCCCAATATTAATTCAATATTCTGATTCCATTTACCATTATTTCCTTTATTATCTTTTTGATTTATGGTGAAATCGGCTATTTTTCCATTTTTATCAGTGATAGAAGAGCTAATTGTTGGGCGCCCTGCTTTATCTACCCAAACACTGCTCCATTGCTTTAAATCGGTAGTTGTTGTTTGGTCTAAAATAGCGATTAAATCTTCCCACGATGCATTGCCATAGCTATACTTTTTCAGATATTTTTGTAAACCTTTTTGAAAGTTCTCATTTCCCGTGATACCTTCGAGCATACGCATTACAATAGGCGATTTATGATAGATGATTCTCCCATAAACCGAACCGGCATCTTTTAAATTGGGCAGATTTTGGTTGATGGGATTTGATCCGCATGTTCTATCTACTTTATAGGAACTTGGGTAGTGAGCCATTAAAAATTTTAACTGGTGATTGATTTTTGGAAAATAGGGATTGGTGATTTTATCTGCCAAATAGTTGGCAAAAACCTCTTTCAGCCAAACTTGATCGAACCAGCGCATGGTAACCAAATCGCCAAACCACATATGCGATGTTTCGTGTGCTATTAAATTGGCTCGTCGCAGCAATTGGTTCTGCGTAGGATTCTTATCTAAAAAAAGAGACGATGCTCGATATAGAGTTGCTCCTACGTGTTCCATTCCGCCATATTGAAACGATGGAATGGCAATAAAATCGTATTTGGCAAATGGATATTTAATACCTGTGTAATTTTCCATCCAATCTAATGATTGGAATAACTGCTGAAAAATAGCATTGGTGTTGTTAGCTACCTTTTCTGCATCGTTTTCACGATAGTACATGGTGTGTTTTTTGCCTTTATGTTGGCGAGTAATGGTTTGAAATTTTCCTGCCACAAAACCAAACAAATAAGTTGGTAATTGTTTAGTAATAGCAAACTGATAACTGGTTGTATTTTCGTTGATTTGTTTAGCGATTTCAACACCATTGGCAACAGCTGTCCATGAGTTGGGAATTGTTAATTTTAATCGAAATTTGGCTTTTAAATTAGGTTGGTCGAAACAAGGAAAAACTGTTCTTGCTCTATCGGGAACAAACAGTGTATATAAAAACTCATCGTTACGGTTTAGTGAAGTATTTCCAGCAATAAAATCGATGGCAATGATGTTTTTTCCTTTATTTAGATATCTACTAGGAATAACAATATGTTCATTCTTAAATTCGTATTTTACCAATTGTTTGTTGCAACGAATTGTTTTTATATTGTTTTGTTTTTCTCTGAAATCAACCTGTAAATCCTGCTGGTTATCAGACAAATTAAAACAAATAGTATCTTTACCAATGATTGCATCAGATGCTTTTTCTGGAATGTCGAAATGTAAAGTATAAACAATATCGGTAATATGCTGTTTTCGGTAATCGGCAAGTGTTTTGCTTACACCCGGTTCTACCGGCATAGGTTCCGGTGATTGACATTGAGTAAATAAGGTGAGACCTAAAATGACAGCGATAAATTTGATTGTTTTTTTCATCTTTTTATATTTTAAGCTGTTTGTTTACTTTATGCTTAATTTAGAAATTACAATTTATTGTTTACTTCTAATCGTTTGGTGATTTCCATTACCATATTTGCTGAATTAACTGCAGCTGTTTCTACAAACTGTTCGTATTCTATGGCATTTTCCTGCCCGGCAATATCAGAAATGGAACGGATGATTACAAAAGGCGTTTGAAATTGATAACAGGTTTGAGCTATGGCAGCTCCCTCCATTTCAACAGCCTCGGCGTCGGGAAATTGTTGTTTTATTTGTGCAGTTTGTTCGGCACTATTCATAAACTGATCGCCGGTTAAAATCGTGGCTTTTATGGTGTTGATACCGCCCATTTGATGAATGCAGTTTTCAGTCAACTCAATTAATTTTTTGTTTGCAGTAAAAAATGCCGGCATACCGGGAACTTGTCCGCGTTGGTAACCAAATACGGTACAATCCATATCGTGGTGTGCCACTTGCGTTGATATGACAATATCGCCAACCGAAACGGTTCCTTTAAAGCCACCTGCAGCTCCTGTATTGATAATGCAGTCGGGATTAAAATTATCGATTAATAAAGTTGCTCCAATGGCGGCATTTACCTTTCCTATTCCCGATTGCAGCAATATAATATCAGCGCTGTTAATTTGACCGGTATAAAAAGTAAAGTTGCTTTTGTTTATTTCTTTTCTATTGTTTAATTGTTCTTTTAAACGAACCACTTCAATTTCCATGGCTCCGATAATTCCTATTTTCATCTGTTTATTTTTTGTAGCCGCTGGCTTTTAGTCGCTGGCTTGGTTTAACCGCAAATGATGCTGTGTTTGTCGTAACTTCGGTCTTCCTTCTTCGGTCCAAATAATTATTCCACTGTATATCTTTAACTGTGATGAATACTTTATTTGGTTGTTATCTGTTTTTTAATCCTAATTTAATGGCAATAAATCCAATAATTCCCGATAGAACTGATGCTAGAATAATTCCTACTTTTGCAGAATTTAAGTAGATAAAGTTATCAGTGAAAGCCAATCCTCCAATAAATAACGACATGGTAAACCCTATTCCCGAAAGGATGGCTGCACCAAATATCAGTTTGAAATTAATTTTTTCGGGTAAGGAAGCGATACCCATTTTTACACTTAAATAAGTAAATGAAAATACGCCAATGGTTTTACCTAAAAACAGAGATATTGCGATGGTTGTTACCAATGATAAATCCATGGATAAATCGCTGCTGAAATGTATACCTGCATTGGCTAAAGCAAATATCGGCATAATAAAGAAAGCCACATAGTTGTGTAATTGGTGCTCCAGGCGCTGTAACGGCGATTGCACTTTGCTGGTTAAATCTTCTAAGTTGTCGATTTCCTCAATTTGTGTTTTGGTCAATAATGGTAATTTGTTAGTATTGGCAGTATCTACAATTCTGTCACTTATCTCTTTTATACTTTGTACATATCTGTATTCTGTTATTTTTTGTCGTATTGGTATGGCAAAGGCTAACAGTATTCCGGCAATGGTTGGGTGGATACCTGCCTTTAAAAACATTACCCATACCGCAAGACCAATAATTACGAATAAAATTTTGCTGTGAACTTTAAAATAGGCCAAAATGTATAAAAATAGTAATAGACCTCCGGAAATAAGTAGTAACGACCAGCCAATTTCTTGTGTATAGAAAATAGCAATAATAAGTATCGCACCCAAATCATCGATAATGGCAAATGCGGTTAAAAATATCTTAAGTCCTAGAGGTACTCTGTTTCCCAGAAGTTTTAAAATAGCCAATGTAAAGGCAATATCGGTAGCCATAGATATTCCCCAACCGTGCGATGTTTCAGGATTTTGATTAATTAAAAGGTATAATACCAAAGGAACCACCATTCCACCAACAGCAGCAAAAATGGGTAAGGATGCCTTTTTGAATGAATTTAATTCACCAATTAAAATTTCTCGTTTAATTTCCAATCCTATCAAAAAGAAGAAAATAGCCATTAATCCGTCGTTTATCCAAAGAATTAAAGGTTTTACTAAACTAAAATGTGTTGACGTAATTCCTATTTTGTAATGCCATATGGAACTGTATGATTCATGAAAAGGAAGATTAGAAAACAATAGTGCAAGTACTGTTGCTGTAAAAAGTAGAATTCCTCCAAAACTTTCAATCTTAATAAATTTCTGTATAGATGTGATATAATTTTTTGATTTTGTCTTCATTTAATGATGTTTTTATAAGTTTTTCTGATGCGTTATTTTATTTGTTTCTATTTTGTAGCCTTTGGCTTGGTATTAACCCCAAAGAACGTAAAGTTTTTTCGCAAAGTTGGCCAAAAGTATTACTCAACTTCCAAATTCGGTCTTCGGACCTCCAACCAAATAATTGTGCCGTTGTGCGTCTAAAAACTTTTAGTCATGGACGCTTCATATCAAGTTAATGATATAATTAAATTATTTTGCTTGCGAAGATACAAAAAATAAGAGAAAATATTATTGTTAGAATTTAGCAGGAATAAATAGCCAATACTATTGAGGCGGAAACTTAATTTACTGTACCAACTAAATAA
>PDWI01010578.1_pt1 | contig 10303 bp, 7 predicted proteins | sample 1430891 | NCBI WGS metagenome assembly PDWI01 (sample SAMN01162508, study PRJNA174530) | Oral metagenome, whole genome shotgun sequencing project. | biome: Marine environment; feature: Marine mammal; material: Swab sample of the gingival sulcus; isolation source: swab sample of gingival sulcus... | reverse complement strand
ATCAACAATTTTTCCTTTTCCTTCGTCGCCCCATTGGAGCCCTAAAAGTACGTCAACTTTCATTATAAATGGTTTTTATGATTATGATATTAATTTTCCCAAACCTAAAATCTTGAACAACGGAGTATTTTACAGTTTGGATATGGTTAGGGATTTTTTTAGCTCCCTTTTTGTTAAAGCAGGAAAAACAGATTCCAAGATTTAACGGTCAAAGGTAATAATAATTAAAAAGAATCGACAAGTATTGCTTTAAAATATTTTATCTTTTTTCGAAAATAAAAAGTAATCTCGTTTGCTGTATTTAAATTTTATTCTACTTTTGCACCTGGTTTAACAAAATAACTGAAACACGGGTATAGCTCAGTTGGTAGAGCACTGGTCTCCAAAACCAGGTGTCGGGAGTTCGAGTCTCTCTTCCCGTGCAAACGAAAAACTTTTAAGTGTGGTGCTTAGAAGTTTTTTTTGTTTTTGATATTTACGATGATAAAAATCGTATCTTTACACGATATAATAAAACAAAATAAGATATGGCAAGTAAAAGAGAATTTAAAAAAGATGTGAATTTTCTCACTAATGAAATATTGATGAGAGGCATGATTCATTTAGAGTTTTTCGGAGAAGAAAACAAAGATGATATTTTTGCTATAATTAACGATGCGGTAGCTGTTCGTAACGATTATATTCAAAGAATAAATCAACGTCAGACCAATAAATCGAAAACAGAAGTGAAAACGCATTATCGTGCTATTTACGATGATTTGTTACAATCTACCCACAGTTTATTGGAACGAATTGATAATTTGGATATTCCCATTAAATAGCAAGATGTTTTAGAATGAACATAAAAAAATCCCGACAGTAAATTTACAATCGGGATTTTTTGTTCTGTTATTTTTCCTTTATTTTATTACGAAACCGTCAGCATTTTTACCTGTTTTTACCTTGCGGGCATTCAATACTTTTTTATCAGCACCAACAACAAATGCTACAATATCGGTATTATTTATATTATTCACATTTTCAGGAATAGAGATACTTATATTTTTAATGTATACATTTCCTTTTTTCATTTTAATATCTGGAATATCATCTCCTTTAGGGTCTGTAAAAGCCTCTCTTAGAACGTGGTTATGGATAAAATCTTTTATTTCGCCTTTACCTCCATAATAGTTGGTATAATTTACTTGTGAGGCTTTAATTCCGTTTTCCAATAGAAATACCACCAATTTGGTATTTGTAAAGTCTTGAGATGTTTTTACTTTTACAGTAACATTAATTTTATTGTCTTCTACTTTTGAGGTTAGGGCAACAGCCAATAATCCATTTCTATAGGAGAGATTAGTTATTTGGTCTAAATTATTTGGTTCAGGATATATCCATCTAGAACCTCTATTGATTAGGGCTGTAGGGAAACCTGTAACGTTAAAATATTTTGTTAAAACATCAGAATATTTAGTTGCCATAGGTTCATATCTTCCAAAACTACAGTGTATTGCAATCGGAATAGCTTTGTCGGTCTTCTTTTCCAATAGAGAAATGGCATAAGCTACGCGAGTACAATATCCACACCATGTTCCGGTGTAATCTTCTACTATAGGAAACATTTGGTAGAAAACAATATCTTCTACATTTATCTCTATTTCATTACTTTCAATTTCTTCATATACAGCCTTTACTTTAAATTTTCCTAATTTGGTAGGAATAAAAAAATGTTCTTTAATAGGGGTGTTATTAATATATAGTGTTGTCTTTTCAATAATATTATCGCCCAGATTAGATATGACCCTAAAAGTAACTTTTTTGTTGATGGGAACAGTTGTATTATTATTTGTAGAGAGGGTAATACTTTTTATCTCTAGAGTATTGTCGTCAGAACTACAAGAGAAAAGTAGTGTTATTAATGCAACAAAGAGAGTAATTAATTTAAATTGTTTCATTATTAAATGTTTTATACTTTCATTTTAATCTACAATAAAGACATAAAGAGAGTGTCTTTTGGGACACCCTCTTTATTATATTTGATTTTATTTTGTTACAAAATCGTCGGCACTTTCGCCTGTTTTTACCTTACGGGCATTGAGTACTTTTTTGTCTGCTCCGACAACGAATGCAACAATATTGGTTTCGTCTATGTTGTCCACATTTCCGGGAATAGAAATACTTAGATCTTTAGTATATACATTTCCTTTTTTCATTTCAGCATCCGAAATATCATCTCCCTTAGGATCGGTAAAAGCTTCTCGAAGTACGTGGTTGTGCGTAAAGTCGATTGTACCTTTTTTATAGTAAGAAGTATTATTGTTCTGTTTTGCCTTTATCCCGCTTTCCAATAGGAAAACAACCAATTTAGCACCTGTAAAGTCTTGTGAAGTTTTTACCTTAACAGTAACATTGATTTTATCTCCTTCAACTTTTGATGTTAGTGCAACTCCCAATAGAGCATTTTCGTTTGTTAATTTAATTATTTGGTTTAAATTATCCGGTTCCGGTGCTTTCCATCTACCACCTCTATTGATTATTGCGGTTGGGAATCCCCCTACACCAAAATATTTTATTAAAACTTTAGCGTGTTTGGTTTCCATTACATCTCCGCTATGAATTGCAATAGGAATTGCTTTATCGGTTTTCTTTTCCAATTGTTCTATGGCATAGGCTACTCGAGGACACCAGCCGCACCATGTTCCGGTATAATCTTCTACAACAGGAAACATTTGATAGAAAACAATATCATCAACAGTTATCTCTACCTCGTTACTTTCTACTTTTTTATATACAGCTTTAATCTTAAATTTTCCTTTTACCGAAGATGTAAAATAATGCTCTTTAATGGGTTTTCCATCAACATGTAGTGTTGTTTTTTCAATAATGTTATCGCCCATATTAGATATTGCCTTAAAGGTAACTTTTTGGTTTAAACTAACAAGCGTTTGGTCGGCCGACAAAGACATTGAAAAGATAGGATCTTTTACTTTAAAGGTAATTTCTTTACTTGTAAAGTCTTTATAAGTAGCTTTGGCTGTATAAGTTTTTTCTACATCTGTTGCAAAAGTATTACCAGATATTTCTTTGCCATCAACAAATATTTTTGCTTCGTCTGTAACATTTTTTCCATTGTCTCCTTTTACAGTAAAAGTGATTTCCTCATCGGGATCAACTCTTGCAGCACTAGCAGATAATATAATTCCCGACATCTCTGATTTTACGGTTATAGTTACAACATTACTTGTAAGATCTTTGTAAGTAGCTTTTACATTATAGGTTCCGTCTTTGGTCGGAGTATATTCGTTTTTAGAAATTTCTGAATCATTAATATATATTTTCGACTCAGCGGTAACATCTTTGCCATTATCACCTTTAACTGTAAAGGTTATTTTTTTATTTGGAGAAGTTGCAGTTTCATCAGCCGATAAGGTTATAGATTTTATGGGAACTTCTTTTGCGACAACTGTAATGGTAATTTCATTACTCGTAAACTTCTGATAAGTTGCTTTTATTTTGTAAGTTCCCGGTGTTTCTGGATTGAATAAATTGTTAGCCATAGGTGCATCGTTACTGTAAAATTTACATTCAGATGTAATATCATCACCTAAGTCGGTTTTTACCGTAAGAGCAATTTTATCTGATTTTTCTTCTACTGAAGTTTTTGCAGCTGCAATAGTAATATTTTTTATGGTTGGTTTGTCTTCATTATCACTACATGAAAATAATAATGCAGTTAACGCAACCAAAAGCGTAATTAATTTAATTTGTTTCATTGGAAATTTATTTTGGTTAATATTTATATTTTTCGGACGTAAATATATAAAATAAAAGTAAGGGTTTTTGTTTTTTTAAGAAAAAAAATACCTTTGTCGTAATTATTATTTTATTAAATTTTTTAAGCTATGAAAAAAATTCTAGTAGTTCTTTTGTTATGTTTTGGATTAAATAGTTTCTCCCAAACCAATGTGCCTGATGTAAGTTTAACCGCATTAAATGGAAAATCTGTAAGGTTAAAAAATGAAATTAACAAGGATAAAGTAACCATTATTAGTTTTTGGGCAACATGGTGTATTCCTTGTATTAACGAGTTAAATGCTATTAGCGAAGTGTATGAACAGTGGCAAAAAGATGCTAACGTAGAGTTAATTGCAGTATCGATTGATGATGCTCGTACACAAAAAAGGGTAAAGCCTTTGGTAAATGGTAAAGGCTGGAAGTATAAAGTATTTATTGATAAGAATCAGGAACTAAAGCGAATGTTAAATATCTCAAGTGTCCCATATTTAATTGTAGTGAAAAATGGTAAAATAATTTATAACCATTCGGGATATTCTGCCGGTAGCGAAAACGAACTTTACGATGTGATTAAAAATACGGAGCATAAAAGTTCTGCTTTAGATAATTTATCGGTTGGTTTTGAATCGAATATGCAATACTATTTAAATGATGATAAAACAGGCAAATTTAAAGAAAAGCATAGATTTCGCTCTAATAATTATTTAAAAGTAGATTATACATTGGGGAAATTTTATGCGGGAATTCAGGTAGAAGGCTACGAACCGGAAGCTTTACTTAATTATTCTCCTAATTTAGATGAGACAAATATTGCTTTATATACAGTAGGGTATAGAACTGATAAGTTAGATTTAACTGCAGGATATTTTTACGAGCAATTTGGCAGCGGATTGATTTTGCGTTGTTGGGAAGATCGTCAATTGGGAATAAACAATGCTCTTCGCGGCGGACGAGTAAAATATTCGCCAACGCCTAATATGCACTTTACTGCTCTTTATGGTAAACAACGCTATGGTTTCGATGTTTCGAAAGGCGATATTATGGGATTTAATACCGATATTCAGCTTTCTGATATGCTGAATTTAAACGATATTACTTTTGGACTTGGAGCCAGTTATGTGGGACGTACTCAATCAACAGTAGGGGATATGGATTACGATAAGCTAACTAACGCTTTTTCGGCAAGAGCAAATATTAGTAAAGGTAGTTTTTATGCTTCTGCCGAGTATGTAAACAAAAGTAAAGATGCCGTATTTATGTTTAATCAAGTTCAAAATATAAAATCGGGTAATGCTTTGTTGTTCAATACCGGATATGCCAAAGAGGGTGTTGGAATTGCTGCAACTTTTAGAAGAATGGAAAATATGAGTTTCTTTTCTAACCGTGAAGCGTGGGGAAATCAATACAACGAAAATATTATTAATTATGTGCCGGCTTTAACCAAACAGCACGATTATTTATTAACCAATATTTATGTTTATCAAGCTCAAGGAACATTTTCTTTTCAAGACCCAACTTTAATGAAAGTAGGAGAAATAGGAGGACAAATAGATTTCTATTATAAATGGAAAAAAGGAACTGCCTTAGGTGGTAAATATGGAACTAAAATAGCTGTTAATGCTTCGTATTGGGCTGGTTTAGAAGGAACTTATGATTATGACAAGTTTGATTATGATACCGACTTTTTTGGTTTTGGCGAAAAATATTTTTCAGATATCAGTGTTGAAATTCGTAAAAAATGGTCAGAAGAATGGAGTTCTATCCTTTATTATGTAAATCAATCGTATAATATGCGTTACATTGAAGAAAAATATGGTAAAATAAATGCTGATATATTAGTTGCTGAAGCAACCTATAAAATGCCAAAAGGTAAATCGTTGCGTTTTGAGGCACAGCATTTATGGACTGATGACGATAAGAAGAATTGGATAGGAGGGACTTGCGAATTTTATTTGAATTCAAAGTTATCGTTCTATGTAAATGATATATATAATTATGGTAATGATGAAGAAGACAAACAAATTCATTATTATAATGTGGGGTGTGTTTATACTTCCGGAAAGCAACGTTTCTCGTTAAATTATGGTCGTCAGCGTGGCGGTTTGTTATGTGTGGGCGGTGTTTGCAGAGTAGTACCCGAGAGTACAGGTATATCGGCAAGTGTTGTGCTATCATTCTAAACGATAATCAATAAAATAGAAAAGGCTGTTCGAGAAAAATATCGAACAGCCTTTCTCTTTTTTGCGGTTTTACGTTTTTCTTTTTTAAAACTCTTTTTTCAATTGTTTTACCCAAGCTTTTATACGCTCATCGGTTAGTTTTGCTTGATTTTCTAAATCTAAGGCTAAGCCCATAAATTTATTTCTCTCCAAAGCATCTGAACCCTCAAAGGTATAATCTTCTGTTTCGGTATAACCAATTAATTTTGCACCTTGTTCTTTAAACAGATTACCTAAAATGCCCATTGCATCGCAAAAATTTTCACTGGCGGTAACTTGATCTCCCAATCCGAAAACAGCAATACGTTTTTTCGATAAATCCATACCTTCAATCGTAGGTACGAACTCGTCCCAGTAAAATGGTAATTCGCCATCGAACCAAGTGGCAGCTCCTACAATAATATTGTCGAATTGAAGAAACTGTTCTTCTGTTAATGTTTCGTTTACGTCAACAGCAACAATTTCAAAATTTTTGCTATTGAAACTCTCTTCTATTTTTTTTGCACATCGTTTGGTTTTATCGGTGGCAAAATTGTAAAATAAACCTATTTTTTTCATTTTAAATTATCTTTTTTAGGATATTAATATTTCAATAGCTCAATTGCTGCTTGTTCAATTTTATCGGCATTTGGAAGAATTTCTTTTTCTAATATACGATTAAATCCTACCGGAGTAAATGTGGAACCAACACGTTTTACCGGAGCATCGAGATATTCAAAAGCTTCGGTTGCAATTGTTGCTGCTAACTCACCTCCAAATCCTGAAAATACTTTATCTTCGTGAACAATTAATACTTTGTTTGTTTTCTTCACCGAATTTAAAATACCCTCTTTATCCAATGGAGATAGAGAGCGTAAATCTATTACCTCAATATTTTGATTGGTATCTTTGGCTATTTTATCGGCAACTTGCACACACATGTGAGTGGTGTTTCCGTAAGTTAAAATAGTCATATCCTTACCTTTGCGACGAACACGACATTTTCCGAAAGGAACTTCGAAATCGTCGGGTACATTGGCTGTGGTAATTGGTGAGTTGTACAATGCTTTTGGCTCTAAGAACACGTTTAATCCGCGTGAACGCATACAGGAACGCAGTAATCCGGCAGCATCGTCGGCATACGATGGACAAACTACTCTACAACCGGGCATGGTAGTTAGTGTTCCTTCAATATTTTGCGAGTGATACAATCCGCCTCCTATATATCCTCCCGAAGCTAAACGAACTGTAATATTTGGCGAGAATTTACCATTGCTTCTCCAGTAATCGTGGGTGGTATCGACAAACTGTTCCATTGCTGGCCAGAAATAATCGGCAAACTCGGCACCTTCAACCACAACACGTAGTTTATCGCTGAATCGGCTCATACCGTTGGCTGTTCCCATTATATAATCTTCGGCAATAGGCCCGTTAAAAATTCGCTCTGCTCCAAACTCTTTTTGCATTCCTTTGGTTACATTAAAAATACCGCCTTTGTCTTTGTTGGCAACATCTTGTCCCCATAGGAAAGTATCGGGATTATGACGGAACTCTGCTTTTAATGTTTCATTGATTGCCTCAATTAATTTCAGTGATTTTCCTTCTTTATTTTGAGGTAATCCCTCAGGATATTTCTCCGAAACATAAGGTTCAGCAATTACAAAGTCATGAATAGATTTTGGATCCGGATCGGCAGCAGTGATTGCTTTTTTGTGTGCTTTTTTCACTTCTGCAGCAGCTTTTTCTTCAATCTCTAACAATTCGGCTTCAGTAAATCGCTCGTAGCGAAGTAATAAACGACGGAATTTTGTCAATGGGTCGTAAGCACGCACATAATTCAACTCGCCTTTATCACGATATAGTTCGTGTTTATCAGAATTTGAGTGAGAACCAATACGCACACAGTTTGCCTGTAAAATTACCGGAGTTCCGTTTTCTAAGATATGACGTTTGGCTTCTGCCATTGCATTCATCGACTCAAAAACATCTTTTCCATTGCAGTGAATAACACGAACATGTTTAATATTTTTAAAGTTATCGGCAACTTTTCGGTTGGCAGTCTGTTCTACTTTAGGAACTGAAATTCCGTATCCGTTATCTTGAAAAACGAATAGAACGGGCAGTTTTTCACGCGAAGCACCATTGATAGCCTCGTAAACATATCCTTCTGAAACCGATGATTCTCCCTGTGAACTGATGGCGATACCTTTTTTATTGTATCGTTTAAGGGCACGAGCTACTCCGGCTGCGTGCAGGGTATGATTTCCTGTACACGAAGAAACATTATGTATGTTCCATTCGGGTTTTGCAAAGTGATTCGACATGTGTCGTCCACCGCTGGCAGGGTCTTCTGCTTTCGATATTCCGTTAAGGATAATTTCGGTTGCAGTTAATCCTGATGAAATTGCCGTAAGCATATCGCGATAGTAGGGGAATAGGTGGTCGGTTTCTTTATCGAAAGTTTGACCTATTGCCAACTGAATACCATCGTGTCCGGCATAAGGTGCGTGATACGACCAACCGATTGCTTGTTTTAGGTAGTTGGGAGCTTTCTCGTCGATTGCACGTCCCATCGTCATCATAAAATACCACTCCGCTAAAGTTTCTTTCGGAGTGATTTTTATACTATATATTTGCTTGAATTTTTCCATTGTTTTAAATTGTAGTATTGATATCAAAATTTTCTAAATAATCGGCTAGTCTGCGTAAGAACATACCGCCCAGCATACCGTCGATTAAACGGTGATCGTAGGAAAGAGATAGTATCATTTTGCTGCGAGGCACAATAATATCGCCGTATACGGTTTCCATTACAGCAGGTTTTTTCTCAATGGTTCCCACAGCAAGAATTGCCACTTCGGGGATATTGATAATCGGTGTCCCCATCATATTTCGGAACGAACCAAAGTTCGAAATGGTGAATGTTCCGCCTTGTAAATCATCTACGCTGATATTTCCGGTTCTTGCTCCTTGAGCCAAACGATCCATTTCGGCAGCAATACCTATAAGGTTGCGGTGGTCGCTGTTTTTAATTACAGGAACCATTAAATCGCCCGAGTTAGTTGCTACTGCCACGCCAATATTAATGTCTTTTTTCTCGGTAATAGTATATCCGTTTAGATGAGAATTAATACGCGGGAAATCTTTTAATGCCTTTGTAGTTGCTTCAATAATCATTGGCATAAAGGTTAATTTCATTCCTTCACGCTTTAAGAAATCGGTTTTGTTGGTATCTCTCCATTTTACCAAGTTGGTAACATCAATTTCAACCATTGCAGTTACGTGTGGAGCGGTGTGTTTCGATTCGCTCATACGGTCGGCAATAATTTTTCTTACTCTTCCCATCTCTTCAATTATATCGTTGCCCGATTGTGAAGTAGAAACAGTTGGTTGTGGTGTACTTGTTGTATCGGGTGCTACTGGTGTTGATGAAACAGTTGCCGTTTGTGGTGTAGTTCTTCTGTTTTCTAAATAATTTAAAATGTCGGCTTTTTGAACTCTGCCATTTACGCCATTTCCTTTAATTGCAGCCAACTCTTCGGGTGTAATTCCTTCTAAAGCAGCCAAACGTTTTGCCAACGGAGAATAGAAACGGTTATCTTGCGGTGTTTCTATTTGTAGTGGTGCTTCCGGTCTTTCTACGGCTGTTTCTGCTTCCGGTGCAGAGGTAATTACTTCTACAGCTTCGCCATCTAACGAGATAACAGCAATAACATCGCCCACAGGCACTAAATCTCCTTCTTTATATTTAATTTCTATTACTTTTCCTTCTACAGGAGAGGGAATTTCAGAATCGACCTTATCTGATTCTACATCAAAAAGGACATCGTCCTCCTGAACCATATCGCCCAAACTAACGTGAAATTTGGCAATGGTCAGTTCCTGTACGCTTTCTCCTAATTTGGGAGCTACAATGTTGAATGTTGACATACTTGTTTTATTTAAATTTATTATTTGCGTTTAAAATCTGTTATTTTTCTACAAATTTAAGTTAGATTAATTAAAAATTAAGAAAGAAGTACTTATAATAAATGTTAATGGTTTAATAGATTTTATCTATAGTATTTTATAAATTGTTTGATTATTAGGCTTTTGTGTTTTTATTTTTATCTGTGTTTTTTGTTTGTGTAAACGGAAATTAAATAGCTAAAATTTTAGCTATTTAGAAGTCTGAATATTTGAAGGAGGGATTTTGTTTAAAATCAGATAGAAATCTTGGTGTAAAAAACGCTAAGTTCAATTAAGAAATGCGACAGATTTTAATTTTTCTCTCTTTCCGAAATGGAGCGTAGCGGAATAAAGGAAAGAGAGAAAAGCCGAAAAGCATT
>PDWI01010577.1_pt1 | contig 10303 bp, 2 predicted proteins | sample 1430891 | NCBI WGS metagenome assembly PDWI01 (sample SAMN01162508, study PRJNA174530) | Oral metagenome, whole genome shotgun sequencing project. | biome: Marine environment; feature: Marine mammal; material: Swab sample of the gingival sulcus; isolation source: swab sample of gingival sulcus... | reverse complement strand
ATATTTACTCTCATCAGAGGTGGCGCTAAATTCTAAATTGTCGTTTTTACAGATTGTTGCACTACCGGGGGCTATACTTACTGTCGGCAACTCATTTACCGTTATTGTCGGTCTTGTACCTAACTCATACTGACAGTTAGCGGTTTTAGCTAAGACTTTGTAAGTTTGAGTACTGCCCGAGGGTTGGGGGGCTACAAAGATAATTTCACCTTCTCCATTAGTTGTACCATCAACTACATGTGAGTTTAAGGCATCGTCTAATAGTAATTCATAATCAACATTTGCGTCTTTACCGCTTAGGGTCAAGGTTACATTTGTCTCATTGGCACACATGTCTTCATCTGCTACGGTGTAGGTCAAATTCGGTTTTGAATAAGGTGTTGCCGTAATTTCTGCTGAATACGCAGGGCTACATGGTGCGTCTGAATTGTCTATCTTAATTCTATACTTGGTATTAACTGCATTTTCAAATGTTATAGTAGCCATATCATTGCAAGCTACCCAACCTCCGTTGTTATAATTTTTCTCCCAAGAGATTGAGGCAGGAGCGCCTGCATCCCAATTTGGCTCATGTGTTGTATTATCGAAAGTTGTTGCTGTTTGTTTTGTAATAGTATATGAAATTTTATCTATTATTTTTTCATCATCACAACCTTGTACATCTTGAGGTTCTGTTACTATTTCTATTTTAGCAACTACTTGTGAAGAACCTACTGCTTGTCCTGCACTTGTGGCAATAGTAGGTACTCCGTTTGCATCAATTTTAAAAGGTGTCTCACTTCCTACATTTATTGAGCCATCTGTATTTAACGTATCTGCTGTAATGTTAGTAGCACCTCCTTCAATAGCATCAGGGCAACCGTCGTTGTCGCTGTCTAAGTCTAAACTGTTGGAGATACCGTCACCATCAAGGTCTCCATTTCCTTCTGCTGAGTCTAAGATACCGTCGTTGTCGTCGTCTAAGTCATCAGCATCTGCTATACCGTCATCGTCGTTGTCGGGTATTTCGTCAAGGACTGTTATATATAAGGTGGCGTTGTCTGAGATTGAAGCATCTACGGTTGAAGTTATTGTGTAAGGTACTACGATTGTTCCTACAAAATCTGTAACGGGAACAAATGTGTATGTTCCGTCACTATTTAATGTGAGATTACCTTTTGCTACGTCATTTATATAGGTTGTAGTTACCGTACCTGAGCCACTCTCAATCAAATCATTGGTTAAGACTTGTCCTGAGGCTGTTTCGTTTTTAGCAACAATTTTTGCGTCGTCGTTGGCATAGATATTTTTAGTGCCGTTTGCGGGCAATATTGTTACTGTTGCCGTTGCCTTGTCAGTACCGCCTTTGCCGTCTGATATTTCATAATTGAAATCTACATCGCCTGTGAAATTGGCATTCGGTACGAAAACTATTTCGCCGTTTGCTATTTTGGCTTGTCCTATTACGGTAGTTCCATCACTTGCGTATATGTCTTGCGAAGAGCCTGTTAAGGTTAGCGAATTGTTGTTTTGTCCGTTTGCTTTTACAGATGATACTGTTAAAGTATTGCCGTCAGGGTCGTTGTCGTTGCTTAACACTTTTACTGTGGCGGTATTGCCTTGTTCTGTTGTGTATGTGTCGTTTTGTGCAACAGGTTTATTATTAGTTACTTGGATTATATCAATAACTTCTATTGATAGATTTGCTGTTGTGGCATTACCGTCAGCATCTGTTCCTATATAGTCAATATCAACTGTACCTACATAGTTATTAGTAGGAGTAAACGTATAGGTTCCATTAGTTTCTAATTTAAGCGTACCTGCAAGTACTCCAGCTTTATCAAATATACCGGTAGCATTTCCGGCTGTTGCTGTCTTAGTGTTGCCTGAACCATCTAAATAAGTGAACTCTGTTATTGAGGTTACTTGGGTGTCGTTGTGAGTTACATTACCTGCTACCTCTTTGTTTATTTGCGTTTGGTTGATGTCATCAATGGCATTTACTCCGCTTACTACGGTGATGTATATTGTAGCTACATCGCTTGAACCGGCATTATTTGTTACTGAATAAGATACTGTAAATGTACCTACTTTTGCAGAAACAAATTCATAATTTCCTAAGTTATTGGCATCAAAACTAAATGTACCTTCTCCGGAAAGAAGCACCTTAGTAGGCAATAATGAAGTAATAACAGCACCATTGGCATTTTCAATTAAATCATTGACAAGTACGTTGCCTGATATTGATTCTCCTAATTTAAGGATTATTGCGTCATCCACTGCATATATATTATCAACATTGTTTTGTGGGAGTATTTCTATTTCCACTTTGGCTTCGGCTTCTGCCGTGCCGTCTGTTATTGTATATTTGAATGGCAATTCGCCTTGGTAGGTGTCATTTGAAGTAAATGTAACTTCGCCGTTTGCATTTAATTCTACTTTGCCTGCAAGGACTACGTTGCCATTGGGCAGTTTTACATAAACATCTTGTAAGCCCGAGCCGGGTAAGATGTCTACTTGTCCGCCGGTGAAGTTAGTTACCGTAAGTTTTACGATTGATAATAAATCATTATCGGGGTCGGAGTCGTTGGTCAATAATTTAAGGGTGGTTGATGTTGATTGCTCTACCGTGCAAACGTCTTTTTGTGCCACCGGAGGATTGTTTCCTGCTAATAATTTGGGTAATACCTCTATGCTTAGATTTGCTTCATCGGTTGCTCCCGTTACATCTTTCACACCTATATAATTTATATTATCTATCAGACCTACAAAGTTATCAGCTGCGGTAAATGTATACTCACCTGTAGTTTTAACATTTATCTTACCTGCTTTATACATGCTGATGCCTTTATGTGCGTACACATCAATATCAGTATTAAATGAAGTTGATGTTTGTAAATCTCCGGCTGCATCGTAATATGTAAATGATTTTATTGTATTTACAGCTTCATCATTTTTAGCTAAATAGGCTTTTACTGTTCCGCCTTGTACCACTTGGTTGATGTCATCAACTGCTTTGTTGACATCTACAACTGTGATGTATAAAGTTGCTTTGTCGCAAGATTTCGGGGTAGCGTTGTTACATATACTATAAGGTACTGCCAATGTGCCTGAGAAAGTAGGATGAGCAATGAAGGTATATGTTCCATCAGGATTAAAAGTAAATTTGCCTTCTGATACCGAGTTAGGTTTATCATCTTCAGCTATGGTTATTGAGGTGGTAACAGCAGTGCTGTTTTCTATCAAGTCGTTGGCTTTTAAATCACCTGATACCGATTCGCCCGATTTAACAAGATTTGCATCATCGTTGGCATATACGTTATCTAAGGTGTTTTGGGGTAATACGGTTACTGTAGCTACTGCGTTGGCAGTACCGCCGTTATTGTCTGATATTTCATATTTGAAATCTACATTGCCTGTGAAGCCATCAACAGGGGTGAATATTACTTCGCCGTCAGCGTTGATATGGGCTTGTCCTATTGCAATAGGCGAGCTGGTTAGATATACATCTGTCGGAGTTTCAGTTAATGTGAAATCTGTATTACCCAAACCGTTTGTTTTTACTTCTGTTATAGACAGGTTGTCGCCATCAATATCGCTGTCGTTATTCAATACGGTTACAGTGGCGGTTTTGCCTTGTTCTACCGTATAGGTGTCGTTTTGTGCGATTGGGTCGTTGTTGTCTGACTTTAATGCAGGCAATACTTCTACTACGAGTGTTGCTTTGTCAGAAGCTGTGCCTTTAATCACTTCGTATTCCACTGTTACCGTACCTTCAAATATAGAGGTAGGAGTAAAGGTATAGCTACCGTCATCTTTAATGATTAATGAAAAAGCTCCATTTAAAGGATAGCCATTTGTGTCTCCCATTATATTTTGAATTGTTAGTCCGGTAGCTCCTGACGGTACAGTCTCGGTTACCAATGCACCGTTAGCAGTACCACTTGGGTAGGTAATTTTTATTTGTACATCACCATCAACATTTTCATCATTTGTAAAGATGTTACCGGAGGTAGCGGTATTACGTGGTGTTTGGTTGATGTCGTCGTATGCCTTTATATTATTTGTTACGGTAATATATAAGGTGGCATGGTCGCATACTTTTGGCGTAGCGTCATTACATATTGTGTAAGGAATTACTACCGTGCCGTTGAAACCCGGAGCAGGGTCAAAAGTATAGTTTCCGTTTTCACCTAAGGAGAAAGTGCCTACGCCGGCAGGAATATCATTAGGCTCATAGCTTATTTTTTTATTGCTATTTTCACTTATATCGTTATCTGCTACATTGCCTGTGATATTTGAACCGTCATTGCTTATTGCTACATCGTCTGTTGCGTATACATTGTCGCCTGAAACAATAGGAAGTACGGTGAATGTGGCGGTGGCAGTGCTTGTAGCCAGAAAACCATTTTCCACGTCGTCATATCCTGTTTCATAAGTAAAAACAACATCTCCTAAAAAACCGGAAGCAGGGGCAAATTCAATGGTATTGTTGTTAGTAATTTTGGCTTGTCCGGCAAGTGCACCATCTACGTATACATCTTTGAGATTGCCATCTAAAACTATATTAAAATTACCTGCTTGATTAGTCCCTTTAACCATTCCGGGAACAAATGTCAAATTACCGCCTGTATTGTTTATATCGTTATGGATTGCAACAATGCCTGTGGAATTTTGTTCAACTACGATATGGTCATTTATGGCAATTACTGAAACATTTTCGGGGATTACGTTAATTGTGAGTGTTGCCTCTTTATAACCAGTGGGAGGTCCAACAGGTTTATCACCTTTATATTTCAAGGGTACTTCGCCCGTGAAACCGGGGGCAGGTGTAAAGGTATATTTGCCGTCATTACCTATTACAAATGTACCTGCTACTTCGTTGTTTTTACCATATACAGTAACAGGATTTCCATCGATGTCAGCAGGTGTCCAACCAGAACCGTTCCAATATGAGAAACTTGTTACTGCTCCTATATTGTCGTCGTTTGTAAGGACATCGCCTGAAACGGCATAGCCTTGCGGTGTTTGGTTTACATCGTTTATCATGGCAAATACAGAAGGGCATACATTAGTTGAGCTATTTTGGCTTGTACCTACTTCTTGTCCTTGGTCGTTATTTCCATCAGCGGCACCACCGGCATTTACGATTTCGGGTACTCCGTTGGCATCAACCTTGCTACTGCCTAAGTTGAGAATTACAAAGGGAACACCTCCATTAAGTGATGATGCTTGTGTCATATAAGTCTCTACGTTTCCTGCACCTTCGATTGCATCGGGACAACCGTCGCCGTCGGAGTCTAAATCCAAGTAGTTAGGAAGTGCATCGGCATCTGATTTAGTATCTGTTTCAAAGAGGTCTAATATACCGTCGTTATCGGAATCGAGGTCGATGTGGTCTACAACTTTGTCGCCGTCGGTGTCTATGGGCATTGCTTCGCCTAATGAGCCGAAGGTGTTGTCATCGTTATCAACCGTACTTAAAATACCGTCGTTATCGACATCGACTAAACCTCCTACGTTGCCATTGCCGTCAATGAAGCCGTCGGAGTTGCCGTTTACAAATCCGTTTCCATCATTATCTATTCCGGCAACGTTTACAGAGCCGATGTTTTCGGCAAGGTCGGAGATACCGTCATTGTCGGAGTCGGAGTCGATGTAGTCGGGAAGTTCGTCGCCGTCGGTGTCGGCAGGTGAAGGAGGGCTTGCACCTAAACCATATACATTTGGGGCGGGGTCTACGATGTCCATCATACCGTCGCCGTCGGTGTCTTTTGTGTCGTCTACTATACCGTCGTGGTTGGCATCGACTATGTTTGCCCAGTTTGGTTCTTTGGGGTTAAATTCAACAAGGTCGAATATACCGTCGTTGTCGGAGTCGAGGTCTACTATACTTTCCTTTGCGTCATTGTCTTTGTTTTTGGCACATAAAGCATAGGTTATATTGTTGAAGCCTATCCAGTCCCAATATTTAGTATCTTCTAATAATTCTATTTCAAAACGTACTTTTCTGAATAGTTTATCAGACTTAAATCCAAATCCATTTAATGTTCTGTCTCCCATCCAAATATTGCCATGCGAACCACCGTTCCCATCTTTTATAGTATATTGTTTAGTATTGGCAGCAGCCGTAGTACCGTCCCAATACATTACCAACATATCATCTGCATAAATTTTTGCACTGAAAGATTTATAAGCACCTTGCCCACTACTCGGGTCAAGAAGATCTGCTAACTCAAAATAAAATACATCAACATATTCATCCAAAACCACCTCAGCACCGTATGTACTACCCGCAGGTATTGTTGTATTTTTCAACTGAACATTTATATAAATAGCTTTATCAAGTCCATTTGTACGGATATCTAAATTACCAGCATCTACATCAATTTTACTTGGACTATTCAAAGGCAATGAGCCTCTGTAGCGAACTTTCCCTCCCTGAATCGCCACAAATTTTTCAGAGGAATGTGATTTAAAAGAAGAGGTAGGAACTTTCCTATATCGTGTACCTTGCGATTTTAAATAGTTATAAAAACCTGATTTTATTCCGGCAGCATCCCTATATCCTTTCTTAGCATAAGCAAAACAAGTGAAATGATTAAAGCTAAAACTTATAGCCTCCGGGTCAGGAGTAGTATTTTCATTGGGATTATTATATCCACATTCTTCGAATTCGTCTGCGATGCCGTCGTTGTCGTCGTCGATGTCGCACATGTCGGGTATTCCGTCGCCGTCGGTGTCATAAGAGCCACTGCTTAGGGTTGTCTCTAATGAGTAGGGGCATGCGTTTGATATTTTTGACGAGGGTGTTATATCAAATCTGTAACTGCCGTTGGAAAGTGCAGTAAATGTGGTGTCTCGCTTATCTAACATGTTGCCGTTAAACATAAATTGTTTAACGAATGCACCGTTGCGGTATACTTTTACATTTGATAGTGCTTGTAGGTCTTTCAATTCTATGCTACCATTTGGAGTTTCATCACAGCCTGCGGTGCTTTTGGCTGTTGTTCCAATTTTGGATACAAGAAATCTTGCGTGGTAGTCTTCAACTTCGCCGTAGTTTGAGAGTCCTATGTGTCGTAAGTTTTCGTGTTCGGAAATTCTAAATCTTACAAAGTATTGCGAAGAGGTAGCTTTGTTTGTTACTTTGTCGTGTATGGGTACGTCTATATAACCAACGTATCCGGCAGGTACTTCTACTTTGCCGTATTCAGTTTGGTCATAACCTGTTATAATGGTGTTGCCACCCGGGTCTGTTTCCGTGGTATGTTCAAAGTCGCCATCATTGTTTATGTCAATCCAATAATGCAGGTATGCTTTGTTGGGGAATGTGTTGTGTACCCAAATTTTATTAGTGCAACCTGCCAAGAAATGGTAGTTTATTTCTTCGTCGTTTTCGTTAGAGGTATTGTCGCCTGTTGCCAGCGAGCTTTCTAAAGCCTCATGGTCAAAATCGACAATTTCGCCAATTCTAAGTCTGGGTTTCATTAGTGTAGCAATGTCATATTTAGTACCGGCATTGTTGGGCTGAGTATAATATGATTTTTTTGCAGATACACCTTTAAAATATACAGTGCCGGGTATAAGTTCGCCACCTGAGAATACAGGCACTGAAAGGTGAGTGGCGGCTTCCATCTGACCGAGTGGAGCATCGTAGCTTGCGGGCAAATCGCCGAAGTCTTCAAGGTCGATAACACCAATGGCGAATGATTGACCTCCAATTTCTGACCTTACAAATGCCTTAAATGTATGTACATTTGTTACGGCAAGCATTAAGTCTCCTCGACTGTCTCCGTCAGCAGGGGCAACAAAAGGCGAGGTAACAGAAAGTTTTATTTCATTTCCGAGATCTTCTTTTGTGAAATTACACCCAAAATCAGTCCAAGTCTTGCCATTATAGTTAGAAACAAAAGTTTCAATAATATTAAACTCGGGATATTGAGCAACTCCCGAACGCGAGCGAGATGTTTTAGGTATTATAAAACCGTAGCTTTCGGCGCTGTTTTTCAATGATTCAGTGCCGGCAAGCACAAAGTTAGCATTGTATTCTTTGTGTCCGTCTGTATGCTCTGCTTCTACGGTAAAAGTTATTTCATGTTCTGAATATTTTGTATTAAAACAGACGCAGGCTTCAACAGGGCTGTTAGAAGCATCTTTTTTCGAATCTTTGATGTGGTATGCAGTAGGAATATTATTTCCTTCCCATGAGTCCATTGTCTGCATTGTCAGCTTAATAGAGCCGGCAGGGTTGTCTACTCTCTTTATGTCTGTTATAGTAACAGTATAGGTAACATCAGTGCGAGAAGATGTGAAGACAGATTTGTCGCCTATTTTGGGTTCTGCACCATTTCTACCAAAAGAGAGCCAGTATATGGCATTTTGGTACTTACCCGACAAGCTCGGGTTGGCATTTGCGAGTACGCCCGTTCCGGTTGTATTTTGAGCATTTGCCTGAAAAAGCAGGAAGCTCAAAATGAAGGGCAAAATTAAGAATTTTTTCATCATGTTTTTGTTAATTTAATTTTCTAATTTGGAATGTGTATATGTATATATATGTAAATCAGCCTTTCCACGTATAATGGAAAAACTCAAATTATGTTTAATATGTCTTTTAAATGATGTTGAGCTTCAGAAAAGTTCTGCATCAAATGAGGCCGTAATGTGTTTTATTCGGGTTTTCATACAAATGTAATTTCTCATAATAGGTTTATTTTCAAAGTTTTTTAGTGTTTGCGTTATTATTATAATACTCTTGTTTTAAGCAAAAGGTTGCTTATGATAAAAAACAAGTGTAATATTTAAGGACAAAAATGTATCTTTTTTTTATTATAAAAAAGTTTTTTCACATAATTGTTAAAAACTATTTTTGAGAAGGGGGTTGAAAGGTAAAAGGTAAAAGGGAAAAGGTAAAAGGGAAAAGGTAAAAGGGAAAAGGGAAAAGGGAAAAGGGAAAAGGTAAAAGTTAAAAGGTAAAAGATAAAAAGGAAAAGGTAAAAAGGAAAAGGTAAAAAGTAAAAGGTAAAAGTTAAAAGGTAAAAGTTAAAAGGGAAAAGGTAAAAGGGAAAAAGGAAAAGGGAAAAGATAAAAAGGAAAAGGGAAAAAGTAAAAGGTAAAAGTTAAAAGGGAAAAGGGAAAAGGGAAAAGGGAAAAGGGAAACCCAGACCTAACAGATTTAAAAAGCTACCACCCCGCCCTGCGGACACCCCACCGAAGGAGGGGAATTTATATGATTGTATAGACGTGCTAACAGCACATCTCTATTTAGTTGATAATCAACATATTCAGCTTCACACATCTTTTATAAAGGGGATTTATATGATTGTATAGACGTGCTATTAGCGCGTCTATACGGTTACACCTACAATTTCCATTGCAGATTACATATAGGAAATCGCTATGCGATTAATATATTAAAATAGCAAAGTCATTGGGATTGTATAGTATATAATTCTGATTTACAGTTAGTTTAATACAGACCTGACAGGTTTTAAAAACCTGTTCAGGTCTTTTTTATACTCGTAAAAATAGGTTAGAGACGCAATGCATTGCATCTCTACATAACTGATAATCAACATATAATTGTAGAGACGTGCTAATAGCGCGTCTCTACGGGTTTAAAAAATTTTAAATTTTAACTATCAAGTAATCGGTGGGAATGATATTCGGCATGATATTCGCATATCTTAATACGAAATATTAAGATTATGAAAAGCAAATTAAAAAAAATATTAATAGCTGATGATTTTGAACCTGCACGCAAAATAATGGCAGACATATTGAGTGCCTTAGGGTATGATTATGAGACTGTAAGCAATGGTTTTGAAGTTATTTTTGCAATACAAAAAAATCACTTTGATGCTGTTTTGCTCGATTTACAGATGCCAATGTTAGATGGTTTTGAAACAGTTGAGCATATTCGACGCAACACCGGCTACCCTCTCAATACTATTCCGGTGCTTGCCATGACGGGCAAAGATTATGCCGATGATTTGCGGAAAACTTACAAATCAGAAGGATTTGACGGTATTATAGAAAAGCCATTTTCATTAGACCATTTAGATAGTGTTTTAAATAGTATATTGAAAAACAAAAGTTTAGCTCCAAAACAGAAAGAGTTTTAATAGTTATTTTTTATTTCTAAGGAAAAAAGAAGCCGATTTTGAATCGGCTTCTTTTGTTTTTTAAAACTCCCATAAGTCATGTTCAAAATTAAATATTTTTTCTTTTATTCTTTCAGCTTCCAAAAGCACTTCTAAACCGCTGGTGTAGTCTTCAATTCGTCTGTCTTCATATATATTTGATTCTTTAAAGATGTAGCCTC
>PDWI01010576.1_pt1 | contig 10305 bp, 6 predicted proteins | sample 1430891 | NCBI WGS metagenome assembly PDWI01 (sample SAMN01162508, study PRJNA174530) | Oral metagenome, whole genome shotgun sequencing project. | biome: Marine environment; feature: Marine mammal; material: Swab sample of the gingival sulcus; isolation source: swab sample of gingival sulcus... | reverse complement strand
CGCCAACACTCCCGGACCGTGCGAAGGAAGATTCAGCTTGGCCCAGAAATCGCAAACCGCACTGGAACGTTACAAAGCCCGGCGAGGCTACCGGGCCATGCCCAACTCCGGCCCCATCGATCCCGCGGACGAAGTGCTCAAGCCTGTCCGTCCCTCCAACCGCCGCCCCACCGACCGACGGCTGCCCCTGCTGCTGGGGTTGTTGTTCATCACCCTCGGCTGCTATGGCTGGCGCACCTGGCAATCCCTGCCCGGCGCTCCTTTGGAATTGACCTACGAAGTCGACCTGAGCCATGCCGACACCGGCGATCTGACCATCACCCTGGTCCTGGAAGGAGACCTACCGGCGTCCTTGGACCTGGAATCGCCGCCGGGCGTGTTCGGCGACTCTGCCCGCGGCCTGCGCATCATGCGCCCCAGCGCCCACGCCCTGGATGAGGATGGCCTGATGGGCAAGCCCCTGACGGTGGACCGCACCTCCAGCGGTTTCGCCCTGGGGACCCGAGGCCAGCGGCGCGCCGGGTTCATCTACCATGTGCAGCTGAAACAGCCCTCCGGCCGGGATCTGGATATCCGCAACCACATCTCCACCCCCGTCAACGGGGGCGTGCGCTTTGCCGGTTTCGAGGTCTTCCTGGAACCGGCGGACGCGGCGGTCGAGGCCATCACCGTCACCGTGCGCAACCCCCGGGGACTGCCGGTGTTGGCGCCCTGGCCCGCTTTGGTGCGGGGATCGGATCGCGGCCACAAAAGCGCCCCTCCCCTGAGCGATGCCCCTTTGGCCAACGCCCCCTTGGCCGACGCCCATCTGGGCTATGGACAGGGCTACCGGCCCGCGGCCCATATCCCCACCCCCCATCCGGCCGATGCCGCCACCGCCGGGCAGCGCGCCAAGGCCCCCGTGCCCATGAACCTGTTCTACCACCCGAAGGATCTGGCCGATCTGAACAACGCCTTGCTGGTGTGCGGGCATCTGCGCACCCTCAGCACCCAGGCCTATGAGACGGTCATCCAGTACGCCACGGACCGAAGCTGGGAATTCGACGACCGGGACGTGATGGACCTGGTGCGGCGCATCGCCCGCACGGAAATGGGTTTCTTCGGTAGCGCCCCCACCGAGCAGATCACCGTCCTGCTGGCCGCCAACGAGGTGTGGGACCAAAAGGGTTTCGATGTCTACGGCGTGCACACGGGCAGCTCCGTGCTGGTCATGCTGGACCCCGCGACCACCTGGGGCATGCTGGAGGAGCAGGCCGCCAGCGTCATCGCCCACGAGATGTTCCACGGTTGGCTGGGCGAGGCCATCACCCAGTTGGCTCCCGACACCCTCTGGTTCACCGAGGGCGCCACCACCTGGTACGCCGCGCGCATGCTCACCGCGGCAGGGGTCTGGACGCCGGACCATGCCCGGCGGGTGCTGGTGGACCGGCTGAAACGGGACTATCTGGCCAGCGACCGGCGGGGCAAGATCAGCATCGCCGATGCCGCCGCCGACGTGATGGGCGATCCAGACCTGGTGCGCTTCAGCTACGCCGGCGGGGTGGCCGCCTGCATGGCCCTGGACCAGTGGCTGCAGGACCAGACCGGCAGGCTGCGCCCCATGGACGAGGTCCTGCGTCACCTGTACGACAACCGCAGCGAAGAGGGGTTCAGCCGCGCGGCCCTGGAAGAGGCCGTCCTGGCGGTTTGTGGCGTGGATTGTGGCCCCTGGCTGGACGCCTTCGTCTACGGCCGGGAAGCCCTGCCTCCGGTTGACCGCCTGATCTGATTGGCCGCCTGATCTGATTGAATTGTCCCCGGCCTTGGATTAAGTTTGGCGCGTTTGCCACACCGGGCGTTCAAGCCATGCCCGTAACCCTGTCCGGAGGCCCTTTCGTGAGTTCCGCCAAATTCCAGCGTACCCTCGTGACCAGCGCCCTGCCCTACGCCAACGGCGAGATCCACCTGGGCCACCTGGCGGGCGCCTACCTGCCCGCCGACCTCTACGTGCGCTACCTGCGCCTGCGCGGCGAGGATGTGCTCTACATCTGCGGCAGCGACGAGTACGGCGTGCCCATCACCCTGACGGCGGAGAAGGCCGGCATCAGCCCCAAGGAGCTGGTGGACCGCAACCACGCGTCCATCAAGAAAAGCTTCGAGGGCTTCGGCATGAGCTTCGACAACTTCAGCCAGACCAGCCGCGACATCCACACCGAAACGGCCCAGGCCTTCTTCAGCGACATGCACGCCCAGGGCCTGTTCGCGCGGAAGACCACCCAGCAATTCTTCAGCCCCGCGCAGAACCGTTTCCTGGCCGACCGCTACATCGAAGGCACCTGCCCCCGTTGCCACGAGGACGGCGCCCGAGGCGACGAGTGCGAAAAATGCGGTGCCTCCTACGACAGCACCGAGCTGGAGAACCCCCGCAGCGTCCTGGACAACAGCCCCCTGGAACTGCGCGACACCACCCACTGGTTCCTGCCCCTGGGCGAGTTGCAACCGCAGCTGGAAGCCTTCATCGACGCGCATCCCGACTGGAAGCCCAACGTCTTGCAGTACTGCAAGGGCTGGTTCGAGGACGGCCTGGGCGACCGCGCCGTCACCCGCGACCTGAACTGGGGCGTGCCCGTCCCCTTGCCCGACCACGACGGCAAGGTGTTCTACGTGTGGTTCGACGCGCCCATCGGCTACATCAGCGCCACCCGCGAATGGGCCCGCCGGGAGGGTCTGGACGAGGACGCCTGGCGTCTCTGGTGGCAGGATCAGGGCACCCGTCTGGTGCACTTCATCGGCAAGGACAACATCTTCTTCCACGCCCTCATGTTCCCGGCCATGCTGCAAAGCCACAGCGAGGACTACGTGCTGCCGGACAACGTGCCGGCCAACGAATTCCTGAATCTGGAGGGCCAGAAGCTGTCCACCAGCCGCGGTTTTGCCGTCTGGCTGCCCGACTACCTGGAAAAATTCTCAGCCGATCCCCTGCGCTACACCCTGGCCCGCAACCTGCCCGAGACCCGGGACATGAATTTCACCTGGGAAGGCTTCCTGGCCCGCAACAACAACGAGTTGGGCAACAACTTCGGCAACCTCATCAACCGCGTCTTCAAGTTCACCGGCAAGTATTTCGACGGCCGCGTGCCCCAGTGGTCCCGGGAGGCCATGACGGACCTGGACCGCCAGGCCCTGGCCGAGGTGTCCGCGGATCTGCAGAAATGGGCCGCCCACATGGAGAAGTTCGAATTCAAGAGCGCCATGGAAACGGCCTTCCACGCCGGACAGGTGGGCAATCGGTACTTCGATGAATCCGCCCCCTTCAAGACCCGCAAGACCGACATGGAGCGTTGCGGCCACAGCCTGGGCGTCAGCGTCCAGCTGTTGCGCCAGATCTGCCTGATGCTGGCTCCGGTGACCCCCTTCGCCATGGAGAAGCTGTGGTCCTGGTTGGGCATGGAAAGCGATCTGTGGCAGGGCGGCTGGGACGAGGGCACGCGGGATATCCCCGGCGGCCGGCCCCTGGGCGAATCCGAAATTCTTTTCCCGCGCCTGGAAGAAGAGGCCATCCAAGAGGAGATCGACAAGCTGCGGGCGATGCTGGAGGACTGATCAGGCCGGATCCGCGAAGGCCGCCTCGCAGGTTCGCTCGCGCATCCAGCGCTCCTGTTCCCGGGTCAGGCCCAGTTCACGGCGCGCCGCCTCCAGCTCTCCGGACATGTCCAGCCCGAAAAGGGTGCGGTCGTCAGGATTCAGCCCGCACGGGATGCCCGCTTGCAGGAATGCTTGCAAGGGATGCTGGGCCAGGCTGTCGATGGCCCCGGTCCGCAGGTTGGACCCCGGGCACAGTTCCACGTAGACGCCCCGGGCCGCCAGCAGGGCCATGACCAGCGCATCGTCGGCCACGGCCAGCCCGTGCCCGATGCGGGTGGCGCCGCAATCCTCCACAGCTTGGCGCACGCTGTCGGCCGCGGCTTGCGGGCCCATGGCCGGCACCTCGCCCGCGTGGATGGTCACCCCCAGACCCTCGCGGCGCGCGTCCGCGAAAAGCGGGGCGAAATCCCGGGCCGGGCCGCGGCCCTCGTCTCCCCCCAGCCCGAAGCCCACGACCCCCAGAGCACGGCCGGCCTTGGCCGCCACCTCGAAGGCGCGGTACCCCGCGTCCAGACCCCATTGGCGGGTGGCATCGGGGATCCAGCGCAGGCGCACCCCGCGCTCGGCCTCCACCCGGCAGGCGGCTTCGTGCAGAGCCTGCTGGATGGGATAGGGATCCAGACCCCAGTGCCGCATCACGCCGTAGGACAGGCTCACCTCGGCGTAGCCCACGCGATCGCGTTCCAGGGCCTCGCCCAGATCCAGGGCCACGGCGTGGAAATCCCGCGGGGTCTTCAGCAGGAGAGTCACATCCTTGTACAGATTCAGAAAACCCGCGAAGCCGTCAAAGACATAGGCGTCGCCGGCGGCGTTCAGACAACGGGCCACCCGGGCGGATTCGCCGTGCCTTTCCCCCAGCTGGATAAGACGCCGCGGCGTGACCGAGCCTTCCAGATGGGTGTGCAGTTCCAGGCGCGCCGGACCCGCGCTCATCGGGCCAGGACCACCTTGCGCACCTCCGTTACCTGGCCCGCCAGCAGGCGGAAGAAATAGGTGCCCGAGGGCAGCGGGCGGCCGGCGGCGTCCCGCCCGTCCCAGGTGGCGGTTTCGGCCAGACCGGTGCCGTTGCCCTGGCGGACGAGAGCCACCTCGTGACCGCGCACATCGTGCACCGTCACCAGATAGGCCTGGCCCGCGGGCACCCGGAATTCCAGGCTGGTCCGGGGGTTGGCCGGGTTGGGCCAGGCGGCGCCGGCCTGCACACGGGGCAGCGGGCGGTCCGCGAAAAACAACGTCCGGTTGCTGACCAACGGCAGGGTGCGGCCATCGGTCAGGCGTATCTCGGCGTGATAGGTCACCGTCTCGGTGCCCAGGGAGTCGAAGGGACCGGAGTCCACCAGCTCGAAGAGGGCGCCGGTGCCCCCGGGCACGGGCCCGTCATGGACCAGGGCGCGGTCCATGATCCGCCCGTCGGTGCCCTGTTCGGTGCGGATGATGCTGAGGTCCGCCACCTCGTTCCAGGGCTCGTCGCGCGGCACCGCCACCAGGACGCTGCCGTCCTGCCGCCAGGCGTAGCTGAAGCTTTCCGGGGCGGTGCCCACGGTCTGGGGATCGGTGGCCAGGAAGCGGCAGTAGCCCGCGGTGGTGCCGTTGAAAGAGATGTTGCCGCCGGGCGCGCCGATGCCGTGGTCAGCCCGGCCGTCACCGTCGAAATCGGCACAGGCGGCCACGGCGAAGCCGAAGAGATCGCCGGGCGCGTTGCCCGCCACCATGGGGTCCACCGCGATAGGTTCCAGGACAGAGGAGCCGCCCGATCCGGAGCCGCCTTCATAGATGTAGGCCCGGCCGGCATCGGCCCCGTCGGCGCTCTGGGTGGGCGCGCCGATCAGCACATCCGCCCGCCCGTTGTCCGTCCAGTCCAGGCCTCCGGCCAGGCTGTAGCCCAGCTGGTCGTCGCCGTCCTCGCCGGTGGCGTAACGGTTGCCCTCATCCGCGGGGTTGCGGTCCCCGAAGAATATCTCCACACGGCCGGTGGCTCCGCCGGCGCCGGGGGCGCCCACGGCCAGGTCGTCGTAGCCGTCGTTATCCCAGCGGCCCGCCCAACACACCGCCCAGCCGAAAAGGCCGCCGGCGGGGCTGCCCCCCGTGTGGACCACGTGGTCGACCACGGCGTTGGGATTGGCCGGTGGATCGGCGCCCTCGAAGACGAAGACGGCACCGGCATCCAGCCCGAAGGAATCGCAATGCGGGGCCCCCACGGCCACGGCGTCCTCGTTGCCGCCCAGGAAATTGCCCGCTCCGCAGACGGACCAGCCGAAGTGGTCCCCACCCACCTGGCCGGTCAACTTGAGGGCGTCGGCCAGATCGGTGCTGGGGCCACCCGCCGCCCCGTAGATGATGTAGGCCGCGCCGGCATCGCCGCCGGTGGTGTCGTTATAAGGAGCGCCGACGATGAAATCGTCCCGGCCGTCGCCGTCGAAATCCCCGGCCGCCGCGATGGCGTAGCCGAACTGGTCATTGGCCGCCTCGCCCAGAATTTCCCGATCCGGGGTGCCGCTGATATTGTTGCCGCCGTAAAAGACGCAGACCCGGCCCTTGTCCGTCCCGCCGGTGTCGTTGCGCGGGGCCCCCACGGCAAAGTCGGGCACCCCGTCACCGTTCACGTCACCGATGGCCGCCACGCTGAACCCGAAGTTCTCGTTGGCCAAACCGTACCAGGCGGCGTGGGGTTCTTCGGTCACGGCCGTGTTGCCCAGCCAGAGGAAGGCCGCGCCCGTGTCCTGCCCGCCATGATCCATGCCCGGGGCTCCCACCAGCCATTCGCTCAGGCCATCGCCATCCATGTCTTCCAGGCCGGCCAAGGCCGCGCCGAATTCCTGCCCCGCCGTTCCCTGCACCCCGTCAGCCAGGTGCAGAACGTCCGCAAACGCCCCGGAAGCCCCTCCCAGGGCCACCATCAGCCCTAAAAGGGAACAAACGGCACGCCAGTTGCTTGAAAGGGCTCGTCGGGTAGCCTTGAGGGCGGAAAACATCGGAAGCGCTCCTTTGGATCATGTAAGTAGCCTGTTGGCAATAAGTTAAAAGGCCAGGCGCAAAACCGGGAAAATTGAGTCGTGCAAAATGCCCATCCATGAGCTTATCTTAGCACGACATTCGCCAAAAAGGGTCCCACATTTTCGTGGGGCGGAAAGGTCGCACAACACATGCCACGCCGAATCATCTGGAAAAACTTCACCCTGACCGCGGTAGCCCTGACGGGGGCCATCCTGATGGTCTGGGGCGTGGGCGGTCTATCCGGCAGTGACGGCATCATCGCACCGGAGAACGGCATGGGCGGCCCGGTCGAACCTCCCCTGAGCTCGGTCGTCTCGGACCCGACCACCAGCCCACTGCTGGGCCTCTGCTCCTCCTCCCTCGGTTGCTCTCTCTTGCCGGTGGAGCAAAAGGGCCCCGTCTACCGGCCCGAAGATCAGCCCGTGGAGATGGTCATCGCCCCCGGACAAACCTTCTATGAGGCCCTGGCCGCCCACAAGGTGGCCCATGAGGACATCATGGCCCTGGTGCAGGCCTGCCAAGGGTTCCGCAACCTGAAGAAGGTGCGCGCGGGCGAGGTCTTCCAGATCATCGTCACGAACGATGGCGGACTTGAGAGCCTGGCGTTCGACCTGGACGAGGAGAGCTTCGTGACCTTCGTCCGCAAGGGCGACATCTACGAACGCATCGACGGCGCCTATCCCGTGGAGCATCGGCTGAAAGCCATCGGCGGAACCATCCAGAACAGCCTGTACGCCAGCCTGCAGAAGCTGGACGCCCCCCTGGCCCTGGCCCCCAAGATGAACGACATCCTGGGCTGGGATCTGGACTTCAACCGCGACCTGCGCCAAGGCGACACCTTCCGCATCCTCTACGAAGAGGTGTTCAAGGAAGGCAAACGCATCCGCACCGGCAACATCCTGGGCGTGGAGATCGTCAACCGGGGCAAGGCCCACCAGGCCTTCCAGTTCACCACCCCGGACCAGCGCACCCACTATTACGACGCCGAAGGCCGCAACCTGCAGAAGCAGCTTCTGCGCGCCCCGCTGAACTACAGCCGCATCAGCAGCAAGTTCAGCTACCGCCGCTTCCATCCCGTGCTGAAGCGCTACATGCCCCACCTGGGTGTGGATTACGCCGCGCCCCTGGGCACCCCCGTCAAGGCCGGCGGGGACGGCGTCATCGTGGCCTGCACCTCCAAGAAGGGCAACGGCCGCTACATCCAGATCCGCCACACCAACGCCGAATACGAGACCTACTACCTGCACCTCAGCCGTTACGCCAAGGGCATGAAGGTGGGCCGCAAGGTCACCCAAGGCGATGTCATCGGCTACGTGGGGGCCACCGGTTACGCCACCGGCCCGCACCTGGATTACCGGGTCAAGCGCAACGGCAAGTTCGTCAACCCGCGCAGCCTGAAGCTGCCCGCGGCCCAGCCCGTGGCCCAGGAGCAGATGGCCGACTTCCAGGGCCAGGCCCGGATCTACCAGGGCCTGCTGGCCGACCTGGAGATGGACGGCGCCCCGGTGGAGCTGCCTCCGGTGAACGTGGCCGGCATCGGCCAATGGCAGGGCCCGGTCATGACCGCCGGTCCGTTGCCCGAGGGTATTCGCGCGGTCAACTAGTTGGTGCCGTCAATTAGTTCTGCGCGAAGAGGCTAGAGCGCCGACAGCATATTCCGGAACGTCACGATCAAGTAACCCGGCACCTGGAGCAGCCGCCCCGTGGCGGGTTCCCACAGCCCCACCGGCGGCAGATCCCCTTCCGGTTCCGCGGCCAGCGGCGGGCTGCCGGCCGGCAGTTCCGCCGGCACCAGATAGCCCACCACGAAACGGCGGGACCCGGCGGCCCCCTCGGTCTCCAGGAAAACCTGTTCCCTATCCTGCAGAACCGCCGCGTTGCGCGTGGTCGGCAGCACCCGCAAAATTTCCAGACGATCCAGGTCGGTGACCATGTGAGGCGCCAGCAAAGCCAGGCTCTTGGCCCGTATGTCGGGGCGCTGCCGCGCCGTGGGGATATCCGTGCGCCAGGATTCGCTCAGGGGGCGGGCCTGGGATCCCGCCCCCACCGCCACGGTCGGGCCCCGATGACCGGCCAGCAGCACCTGGTCATCGCGCCCCATGCGCAGGCTGTCCTGGGCCGCCACCCGGAACGTGAAGGCCGTGCCCTCCAGCAGATCCTGGACCGCTCCGCCCAGCACCTGGCCGGCCTCTGCCGAAGCCAACAGGGCCTGGCCGCGCCGCCGAGCGGGCAGTTCCCCATTCTCCAGCGGATAGCCGAAGGTGATCTCCAGCCGATCAGGATCCGCTTCCAGGCTATCGGGATTGATGGCCCGCCCGGAAAAAACCACCCGCCGCCAAGCGTCCTTCCCATCCCAGCCGACCGGGCTCTCCGCCAAACCGTAAAAATGCTGGACCTGCAGTTCGGCCACCTCGTAGATGAGCCGTTCGATGATGTCCTTGCCGGCCAGGCGCCAGACGCGGCCATGGCGCGTCCGGCGGCGATCCGTGTACGTCGCGTCGTAGTCTTTGAGATGGCCCGACAGGGTCAGCCCGTCGGCGGGCTCGCGCAGCCACCAGCGGCCGTTCTCCTTTTCCAGAAGAAGGCTTTCCGGGCCGTAAGCCACCTCCAGCCGCGTGATGGCCTCGCGCCGGAAGAAGGGCAGCATGCGGCGCAGGCGTAGCTGATCAGGCAAGCCGGCCAGGCGCTGCCGCAGGACCTCCGAAACGGGGAAGCAGCCGGGCCGCTCCAGGCCGCTGGCGTAGTAGGTGCCGGTCACGGGATTGTCGTCGCCCAGGGCCAGAGAATGGCGCCGGTCGCCGGGCCCCAGCAGGGTCAGGCGGATGCTCTCGGGACCGTTGAAGGCGTAGCGCCGGTCCTCCGGTTCGGTGCCCGGCAGAAGGGGGCCGCCCTCGGCCCGCAACAGCTCAGTCAGCAGAAGCGCCACCTGCTCGCCGTCCACGAAATCCGTCAGGGCGCCGCCCAGGCGCCAGAGGCCATCGTCTCCCCGCGTGAAACGGTACTGGGCCCGGCCTCGCGTCACCAGAAAACCTTCCACCTGGTCGACCGTCAGGTCGGCGGGAAAGAGGGCTCCCCCCAGGACGGGGCTGTCCTCGTGCCGCCCCCGCACCACCAGCAGGGCCGCGCCGGCCAGCACCAGGACAGCCAGCAGGATCAACGCGGAACGCGGGACACCGGCAACGGCCATCAGCTTTTCCTCCCGCTGCGGCGGCGGTGACGGAACATGACCCCCGAGGCCACGCACACCACCAGCAAGGGCCAGACCAGCATGGCGCCCACCTGCAGCAGCGTCTTCTGGCGCCCCGTCAGGACCACGGGCTGGCTGAAGGGATCGCGCCCCCGCAATTCGATCAGGTCTTCTTCCCGGGCCAGCCAGCCCACCATGTTCAGCAGCAGATCCCGGTTGCCGTCCCGGTTGGCCATGGAATTGTTCAACCACTCGCTGTTGCCCACCACCACCATGCGGCCGGGCGGGCCGCTCATGTCGGATTTCTTCTCCAGGAGCACGGCCATGGGCAAAGGACCCTGCACGTCCTCGCCCGGGTCGAAGCCGGCCCGACCGCTGAAGCGCGTCCCGGGATCCCGCTCGGCCCAGCTCACCTCGCTGCTGCCCAGCAGCACGGCCCCCTCGATGCTGGTGTCCTTCCCCTCCAGAATGCCGATGGGCTGGGCGAAGGGGAAGAGCGT
>PDWI01025002.1_pt1 | contig 10307 bp, 10 predicted proteins | sample 1430891 | NCBI WGS metagenome assembly PDWI01 (sample SAMN01162508, study PRJNA174530) | Oral metagenome, whole genome shotgun sequencing project. | biome: Marine environment; feature: Marine mammal; material: Swab sample of the gingival sulcus; isolation source: swab sample of gingival sulcus... | reverse complement strand
ACAATCACACCGGTTATGTAAGGATTCCATTCTTTTTCGCACATAAGGCCATACAGTTCTCTGGCCTTGTCTTTAAAAACTGATGACTCTTCGCTCATTGATTGTTCTCCAGGTTAATTTTATTATTCAATGTTTTATGAAAATATTCTTGTAAAACATCGGTTAAAAGGTACATATCCGATTTTTTTTTACACAGCAGACCTTTTTTTGTCAAGATAAAGGGGTTCACCTTGATTTATCATCTTTTTTTTAGCAGTTTCGCATAATTTCCCTGCGATAGTTTGATTTTTCATACACAAATAATCAAACACTTAAAAGGCATCAATAATCGTAACTTGACAGATTTCTGCAGCTACAGTATAGGTTTTGACTGGTATTACTTTTATTCTGGTTCAGACACCCTGTGGTATATCATAAAAATACTATTAATTTTCAGGAGGACAAAATGAGTGATTTTAAACAAGTAGCAGATGATGTAAGCCCAAACAGCGTTCTTGATGCAAAAGGTCTCAGCTGTCCAATGCCTCTGCTTCGTACAAAAAAGGAAATTGGCAAGCTCAGTGCCGGAGAAATCCTTCAGGTGGATGGTACCGATCCAGGCTCCAGAAACGATATTCCTGGCTGGTGTGAGAGATCTGGGCATGAATATCTCGGTGAAAAGGAAGAAACAGGCTATATCAGCTTTTTCATCAAGAAAGGTTAGTTCTTCTTTACATGCTAAACCAGCTGTACAATTACTCTACACATGGTTAGCTGTGTGTAGAGATTTTTTTTAAGCACGTACAATACCACCATTTTGACTGGAGGAAGCTCAAATGGCTAAAAGCTTAGGGATATTTGTATCAACTCCTGATAATTTACAACACGCTATTGGTATAACCAAAGCTGCCAAAGAAAAAGGTTCGAATGTAAAGGTTTTCTTTACCTGGAAAGCTACAAATCTTGCGAAAGATCCTCAATTTCCCGAGTTATGCGAGATTGCCGATGACGTGTCAATCTGTGTTGACAGCTATAAAAAACAAGGACACGATATTACCGTAATTCCTGAAGGTCTCACCGAGAAAAAGATGGCTACCCAGGCTCAGCACGGAATTATTATCGAAGAGTTTGACTGTTACTTAAGTCTGTAAGGAGATTAATAATGGAATATAAAAAAGTTTGTTTCATGTACAGACATGAAGACTATGCAACTGATGGTATTCGTTCCGCTCTGGGTCTTGCTGTAGAAAATATGTATTCTTACGGCGTTGTTCTTGACAAGGAAATTGATAAACTTGACGAACTTAACCAGGAAAGCGTCGAAATGCTCCGTGATATGGAGGGTGATGTTTACTCTACCGTTCCTGCAAATGTAGAAAAAAACGGGTTTGAGGCTATAACCATCGAAGAGCTTGGTGAAAAACTTCGTGAAATGACCCATATTATCCCCTACGGAATCAAATAATAATTTCAGGAGCTTAATCAATGAAAGTATTAAACGTATATAAATCCGAGCCGGATGAAACAGTTCAGAAACTGGTTGAAATCGTTACCCGTGACAGAGAACAGGACAGTTTCGATCTTTATGCCGAAAATCCAGATTACAGTGCGCTTGTAGATAAGATTTTTGATGCCGATCAAACTATCTGCTGGTGGTAATCTGCAAATACTGCTTGTTATGCGCATAAAAAAGTTCCCTTTTCCTTACGAAAAGGGAACTTTTTTATGCGCATAACGACGTTATCATATTGTGAATTTCAGGACGGATTTTCCTGACAGCACTCAAATCATCTTTATAATACGTTCTGTTTGTCAACAATACGACTCCCTTTTTATTTATCAGATCAATCCAGAAGGATGTTCCTGTATAACCGAGATGACCAATAGTTAAATCAGAAAAATTACTTCCACAGCTTGGACTGCACCCCGTGGGAGTATCAAAGCCGTATCTTCTGTTAAATGTGAGTAAATCTATTTTTTCTTTAAAAAACCGAGAAGATAAATAAGGGTGTTCATAATATCCATGGTAGAGCCTGATAAGGAATTCTACAAAACCGAGCATAGCTGTAATCGTTCCAAAAGTTCCGGCATGTCCTGCAACACCTCCCAAAGATCTGCAATTATCATCATGAACAATCCCGATGAGCTCTTTTTTACTCCAGGCACATCTTCCGGTACTACTAAAGGATAAGGCAGATTGGGGTTTATTTTTCGTATAAAAGAGTCTTTCTTGGAGCTGTAATGGTTTTAGAATGGTTTCGGTCCAGAATCTATCCAGAGTAATTCCACTTACCTTTTCAATAACACGTCCTAAAAGAAGATAGCCAAGATCACTGTATGCAGTGCCTGTTCCTTCCTTGTATATCAGCTCTGTGTTAAGTATTTGCTGCTCAACATGTTTCCATCTTTCGTTTTTGGGGAGAATTATCAATTTTTTATAGTACGGTTTATGTGCAGGTAACCCTGAACTGTGATTAAGCAGTGAATCTAATTTTATTCGCGTTACATCACCACTCCCTCCGGAAAAATAAGTTGATAAGGAAGCATCAAGCGAAAGCTGTTTCTGTTGATCCATAACCATCAGACAAAGAGATACCACTAAAGGTTTTGTGAGGGATGCAAGATCAAACAATGTTCTCTTGTCAACAGACATAGAATTTTCTTTGTCACTCGTTCTGCCGCGACAAAGAACCTTTGTTACCACATCTTTTTTTTTCATGGTAACCAGTCCCACAGCACATCCAGAAAACTCATTGTTTACAATGAGTTTATCTAAGTAATATTTCATAATTTTTGAACATTTTCCAGACTAAGGAATCATCAAGGATATTCTCTAAAAATTTATTGTAATTTATTCGTAATTTTAGTACATTACGTGGAATTTTTGTATTTAAATCATAATCTACAATAAAATATTTTAAACAACAGGAAAACTCAGGTTTTAACTCTATTTATCAACAATTTGTCCACAGTCTGTTGTTTAATTTATACGTATATATTGTTCAAAAATATGTTTATATTTTTTTTTAAACAGAACAAGCATAAAGATAAACATATTGCTTTTTACTAAAAAACTCAAAATATTAATTAGATAGATATTTTATAAACAAGTTCCAACGATTAATAAGAATAATATAAAAACATATATTAAAGGAATTGTATAAGGAGTTCCTCAATGTCACTAAACTGCACCATCACCAAAGACGAGTTTCTGGAAGGTTTAAACAGTCTTCAAAACATAACAAACAAGAAAGGAACATTGGCTATCATTTCAAATGTTCTTATTCAAACCACGACAGGTGGTCTAATTCTTACAGGAACAGATCTGGAGGTAGGGTTACGTCTTTTTGTACCTGCGGAGATCCATGAGGAAGGTTCTCTGACTCTTCCTTCAAAAAAAATATTTGAAATTGTAAGAGAATCAGGTTCTGAAACTATAAACATAGAAGAAACCGACAATTCATGGGTTTTAATAAAAGCTGGTTTTAGTACCTATAATCTTGCAGGAATGCCGGATGATGAATATCCTGAATTTCCTGAATATAATGAAGAAAAATTTCTTTCCTTTGAGAGTTATATTTTTCTTGAACTTATTGATAAGGTTATATTTTCCATTGCCAATGAACAGGAGAATATTTATTCCCTTACTTCTGTTCTCTTTGAGAAAGAGAGCGTTGACGGTCATAATTTTCTGAAAATGATTTCATCTGATGGCCACAGGCTCTCCCTTATGAAAAAGGAAGTTTCTGTAGATCTTGATAATATGAAACTTAATAAAGTAACCCTTATTCCTAAAAAAGGTATTCAGGAATGGAAAAAATTCTGTGAAGCAAGAGACAGCGTAGAAGTGTCTTTTGAAGAGAAACAGCTTGTTTTACGAGAAGGACAGGCTGTTATGGTTATTCGCCTGAAAAAAGGAGAATTTCCTAATTATGTTGCAATATTAGGGGCTGTACAAATGTCCAATTGCGTAAAAATAAATCGTATACCATTTCTCGAATCTCTAAAAAGAATAAACCTCTTTACAGAGGATGTTTTTCATACCATATCCCTGAAATTGGAGACAGATAAATTAATTCTTTCTTCTCAAAATGCAGATCTTGGTAACGCAAAGGACGAACAAGTAGTTGAATATTCCGGTGAGACTTTAAATCTCGGTTTTAACTGTAGATATTTTATTGAAACTCTTCAGGTTATGGAGTGTGAAACTGTTGAGGCATACATCAATTCCAATGCTAGTCCATGTCTTATGAAATCAGATGACGATGAAGGATTTTCCAGTGTAATTATGCCAATGCAGCTTTAGACAGGATTTGTATTAGTTTGTTTTTAATTATCAAGATACGTAAAGTTTTATAAAAGGATATAGCGTGACAGAAACAAGTAGTAATTATAGCGCCCAGCAGATTCAGGTATTGGATGGTCTGGAGGCGGTTCGCAAACGGCCTTCCATGTACATAGGTAACACTTCTGAGGAAGGTTTACATCATCTTATCTGGGAGATTGTCGATAACAGTATTGACGAAGCTCTTGCCGGGTATTGCAGCAGAATAAAGGTAACAATCCACGAAGATAATGGAATCTCTGTTGAAGATGACGGTCGTGGTATTCCTGTCGATAAACATCCCACTGAGGATATGACTGCTCTTGAGCTGGTTATGACCACCCTTCATGCCGGCGGTAAATTTGACCGAAAAAGGCGATAAAACAGGGGAACTGCAGATTATAGGTGAAAGTGAAAAAACCGGAACCAAGATATTTTTTAAGGCGGATCCTGAAATATTCACCGAAACAACTGTATATAGCTACGAGACCGTAAAAAGCCGCCTGCGTGAGCTCAGCTTTCTTAATAAAGGCCTGAAAATTTATCTCAAGGATGAAAGAAGCGGGGAGGAAGATACGTTTCATGCTTCGGGCGGTATCATTTCCTACGTTGAGTGGTTAAACAGAAAACGTAATGCCGTTTTTGATACTCCTATCTATATATCGGGAGAAAAGGAAAATGTTGAGGTTGAGATTTCACTTCAGCATTTTGACGGCTACTCCGAGCGGCTTTTTTCTTTTGTAAACAATATAAATACAAAAGAGGGTGGTAGCCATGTTGCCGGATTCAGATCATCTTTAACAAAATGCATTAATCGTTATGCTAACGATGATATGATCCCAAAAAATATGCGGGAAAAGGTCAGTGGGGATGATATCAGGGAGGGATTGACCTGTGTTATTTCTGTTCGCGTACCAAACCCCCAATTTGAAGGACAAACAAAGACCAAGCTGGGGAATAGTGAGGTTAAATCCATTGTTGAGTCTATCTGTACTGAAAAACTCACTCTTTTTCTGGAGCAGAATCCAGCTATAGCAAAAAAAATTCTATCCAAGGTTGTTGATGCAGCAAGGGCAAGGGAAGCAGCTAAACGGGCCAGGGATTTATCCAGAAAAAAAGGCTCAACAACCCTGTTGATGGCTGGCAAACTTGCTGAGTGTCAGGAAAAAGATCCTGCAAAAAGAGAAATATTCATAGTTGAGGGAGACTCTGCCGGTGGTTCTGCAAAACAGGGTCGTGATAGATCAAATCAAGCTATTTTGCCGCTTCGGGGTAAGATTCTTAATGTAGAAAAGGCCCGTTTTGATCGTATTCTCAGCAGTGAGGAGATTAAGCAGCTGATTGGCGCGCTGGGATGTGGAATAGGCAAGGATGAGTTTGATCTTGAAAAACTCAGATATCATAAAATCATCATCATGACTGATGCTGACGTCGATGGTGCACATATCCGAACTCTTCTCCTTACCTTTCTTTACCGACAGATGTTACCTCTTGTTGAAGGTGGTTTTGTTTATATAGGCCAACCGCCTCTCTACAGGCTGGGACGAGGAAAAAAAGAACAATATTTCATAGATGATGGGGATTTGAATTTCTTTATTTTTACTCAGGCCAGTCAGAATTTTACTATGGTGGCCCATGATAAGGAAGATGTCCTTATAGAAGGGAGTATGTTTATTGAATTGATGCAGAAACTTTCCATCTATGCTCGTATAACTGACTTTATGTCCCGTATGAATATTCGGGATGATATGCTCTATTTTCTTTTGGATAATGAGATACGATCTGCAGATCAGTTTAGAGAAATATCTTTTGTAGAAGAATTGAAAAATAAACTTTCTGAAGATGAACTGATTATTGGAGATATTCGTTCCAGCAGATGGCGTCCCGATTGTTACGAATTTGATATTGCGGTACGTGGAAATGTTCAAATTACGATGACTCTTGGCCCGCAGATCCCGCTTATCAGTGAGTATAGAACTGCCCTTGGTTTATTTGATATAATCAAACCATTTCTGAACTCTACCTTTACTATTACCCAAATAAATAAAACGGGTCAGGATAAGGAGCTCAAAGCAGGAAACTGGCGTGAAATGCTGCAGACTATAAAAAATGAATCCTTTAAAGGTAGTCATCTCCAGCGCTATAAAGGTTTGGGTGAAATGAATCCTGAGCAGTTATGGGATACTACGATGAATCCCGAAAACAGGACATTGATGAAGGTAACCATCGAAGATGCTGAACAGGCCGATGATATTTTTACCACATTAATGGGTGATAAAGTTGAACCGCGACGGGATTTTATTCAGAACCACGCACTGGAAGTAACAGATCTCGATATTTAAGGAAACTGATTCAAATTGGATCAATATAAAGTTAACAGGAACAGGTAATAACTCCTATGAGCAATGATTTAGAACAGAGTAGTGAGCAGTTTCCTACTATTTCAATAGAGAAAGAATTACAGAAATCCTATCTTGATTACGCGATGAGCGTAATAGTGGGTCGTGCGCTACCCGACGTGCGTGATGGTTTAAAACCAGTACATAGACGCTCTCTTTTTGCTATGCGTGAGTTGGGCGTATACCATAACAGACCCTATGTTAAATCTGCCCGTATTGTCGGTGATGTTATAGGTAAGTATCATCCCCATGGTGATACTGCTGCATATGATACCATTGTTCGTATGGCTCAGGATTTTTCCATGCGTTATCCTTTGGTGGATGGCCAAGGAAACTTTGGTTCTCTTGATGGTGATTCCCCAGCGGCAATGCGTTATACCGAAGCAAGAATGACCCGTATTGACAGGGAAATTGTCAATGATCTCGACAAGGAAACTGTGGATTGGGTTCCAAACTATGATAATTCCTTAAAAGAACCATCGGTAATGCCAAGTAAGATACCTAATTTACTGGTAAATGGTTCTTCCGGTATAGCTGTTGGTATGGCAACAAATATACCGCCGCATAATCTTACTGAGGTTCTTGATGCCCTGGTTGCCTTAATTGATAATCCTGATATGACGGTTCATCAGATTATGTCCATAGTAACCGGGCCTGATTTCCCGACTGGTGGTCAAATTTGTGGTCGTGCTGGTATCCGTGAAGCATATGAAACCGGTCGTGGTGTTGTCGTTATGCGTGCTTTAACCCATGTGGAAAAGGCCAAAGATGGCAAAAAAGAATGTATTGTTATCACGGAAATTCCCTATCAGGTTAATAAAGCGAATCTGGTTGAAAAAATTGCAGAACTGGTCAAGGATAAAAAAATCAATTCCATTTCGGAAGTAAGGGATGAATCTGATCGTCACGGTTTACGGGTTGTTATTGAGCTGAAAAAGGATGAGATGCCGGAGATTGTTATTAATCAGCTTTATAGTATGACTATGATGCAGAAATCTTTTGGTATTATTCTGCTGGCTATTGTTAATAACAAACCGGAAATACTCAATTTAAAACAGATTCTTGAACACTTTATTCTTCACAGGAAGGTTATTGTGTATCGAAGAACTGCTTTTGAACTGAAAAAGGCGGAAGAAAAAGCCCATATTCTGGAAGGTCTTAATATAGCGATAAATAATCTCGATGATGTTGTTCAGTTAATCAAGGAGTCTGCCAGTCCGCAAGTCGCCAAAGAAGAGTTGATAAGAAGATACGATCTGAGTGAAATTCAGGCTCAGACAATTCTTGATATGCGGCTTCAGCGTTTAACTGGACTTGAACGTGATAAAATAGCAAGAGATTATGAAGATGTTTTAAAGGAAATTTCACGACTTAAAAATATTCTTGGTAGTGAAATCCTTATTATGAATATTATCAAAGATGAGTTTCTTGAACTTAAGGAAACCTACGGTGACGATAGAAGAACTGAAATAATTGATGCTACTGATGAGATACTTCCCGAAGATCTCATTGCACCGGAAGATATGGCAGTTACTGTAACTCACTCAGGGTATATTAAAAGAAATCCTGTTTCCCTTTACCGTTCTCAACACCGTGGTGGAAAGGGTATCACGGCAGTTAAAAATGTTGAAGAGGATTTTGTATCCAGCCTTTACGTGGCCTCTACACTTGATACCTTTCTTTTCTTTACCAACCACGGCAAGGTATTCTGGAGAAAAGTATATCAATTACCACTTGCTGGCAGAACTGCTCGTGGTAAGGCAATAGTTAACCTCCTTAATCTTGCAGAAGATGAAAAAATTGCTGCAATTCTGCCTATTTCATCTTTTGATGATGAGTCAAAAAAGAAAACCATTATGATGGTTACCAAGTTTGGGCGGGTTAAAAAAACTAATCTTCAGGAATTTGCACGGCCTTTAAGCAGAGGTAAGATTGCTCTTACAATTAATGAAGGGGATGAAATTATCGATGCTCATGTTCTCAATGGTGAGGATACTGTCCTGTTGGTTACCAATAAGGGTATGACCATACATTTTAAGGAAGAAGATGTAAGAACCATGGGACGTACTGCTGCTGGAGTTCGAGGTATCAGACTTGCTGAAGATGATATGGTTGTCAGTGCAAACGTTGTAACTAACGATAATTCCATACTCATTGTTACTGAAAATGGTTTTGGTAAACGAAGTCCTATTGGAGAATACAGGATTCAAAAGAGGGGTGGTAAGGGGGTTCGCGGTATAAAACAATCTAAGCGTAATGGTGATATTATTGCCGCCAAACAAGTTGCTGAAGATGAGGAGGTTATTCTTATAGCCGATTCAGGAAAAATTATACGTATGGATTTGAGTTCTATCAGGATTATTGGACGGTCTACCCAGGGAGTTCGTTTAATTAATCTCGATTCTTCTGAAAAGGTTGTCAGTATGGACTCTGTAGCCAAAGATAACAATGAAGAAGATGATACTGCAGAAGCTGTTGAAGATATAACCGAAAATGATACAGCAAGTGATAAAAATAATAATAAGCCCGTGGATACGGATTATTAAAGAACTGGAGGAAAATGATATATAGATGACCCTCAAAACCCCTTCAAATATAAGCGTAATTGGTGCAGGATCGTGGGGAACAGCTTTAGCTGTACTCCTTGCTAAAAAGGGGTACAACGTTGCTTTATGGGGCTATAAAGAGGGTCATATAAATAATCTTGTTAAAGATAGGGAAAATAAGAGATTTTTGAAAGGCATTACCCTGCCCGAAAATATTTTTCCTGTATCTGATCTGCACTGCTGTTTTTCGGAAGGAACAAATGTTGTTGTAATGGTTGTTCCTTCTCATTCCTATCGTTCTGTTTTTGAGATGATTTGTCCTTATCTCAGAGATGAAATGTGCATTATTTCAGCTGTTAAAGGGATTGAGAATCAGAGTTTATTAACTATGACTCAGTTGATGACCAGTATTCTTAGTGCTCAAAAAAATGATAAAAAAGTCCATCTCGGTGTCCTTTCAGGACCATCTTTTGCCGAAGAAGTGGCAAAAGATATTCCAACAGCGGTAACCATTGGTTTTTCAGATATAGAGACAGCCAGAAATATCCAAAATATGTTTGTAACAGATACATTTAGGGTATATGCCAGTGATGATGTTATTGGTCTTGAAATATCGGCTGCTTTAAAAAATATAATAGCTATTGCAACCGGAATTTGTGATGGTTTGGGTTATGGTCTTAATACCAGAGCTGCCTTGATTACCCGTGGTCTTGCTGAAATTAAAAGGTTTGGTAGGTCTTTGGGGGCTAAAAAAGATACCTTTTCAGGTCTTAGCGGAATGGGGGATCTTTTGCTTACCTGTACTGGCAGTTTAAGTAGAAATCGTAAAGTAGGTCTGGAACTGGGAAAAGGAAGACAACTCGACGTTATAATCGAGGAAATGAATATGGTAGCGGAAGGCGTAAAGACAACCCGCTCTGTTTATAAACTTGCAAAGAAAATTAATATAGAAATGCCTATTACTGAGCAGGTTTATTTCATTTTATACGCTAATAAAAATTGTTTAACAGCAGTGCAGGATTTGCTCAAGCGTGAACTTAAAATAGAATAAAATATTTA
>PDWI01011436.1_pt1 | contig 10308 bp, 8 predicted proteins | sample 1430891 | NCBI WGS metagenome assembly PDWI01 (sample SAMN01162508, study PRJNA174530) | Oral metagenome, whole genome shotgun sequencing project. | biome: Marine environment; feature: Marine mammal; material: Swab sample of the gingival sulcus; isolation source: swab sample of gingival sulcus... | reverse complement strand
CCGGACCTGTTTTAATCCTCACCGTAGCGCTGCTACGCCTGCGGTTAAAACAGGGCCGGCGCCTTGTAGCTGCACCACTCTCGCAAGCCTCACGGTGTCAGGGAGAAGAAGGAGTGATACAACGACTCGAGCTTGTGGCAAAAAAAGCGACCAGCACCCTGCTTGTTGTGTTAGTCGGCCATTACGTCTGGGGTTTGACCATTTTTTCTGGCACAACGATACGATCAAACTCTTGCTCTGAGACAAAGCCAAGTGCCAGCGCAGCCTCTTTGAGGGTGAGTCTGTTGCGGTGGGCATGGAGTGCTATTTGGGCCGCTTTTTCGTAGCCAATGACCGGGTTCAGGGCTGTCACGAGCATGAGTGACCGGTTCAGCAGATCACGTATTCGATCCTGGTCTGCGGTCAGTCCGTCCAAAAGGTTTTTCCTGAATGAACGCATGGCACCGGCCAATGTTCGGATAGAGTTCATTATATTAAAGATAATCAAAGGCTTGTAGGCGTTCATCTCCAATATGCCGCCTGAGCCGCCGAGAGTTACGGCCTGATCATTGGCCATGACCTGCATGGCGACCATGGTAAGGGCTTCGCATTGGGTCGGGTTCACCTTGCCGGGCATGATGGAGGAGCCGGGTTCATTTGCTGGCAGAATGAGTTCTCCCAATCCGGCACGCGGCCCACAGGCGAGAAGGCGTATATCGCAGGCAATCTTGTACAGGGAGTTTGCCAATGTTTTCAGGCAACCGGACAGATGGACCAGGGCATCGTGGCTGCCTTGTACCGTAAATTTATTGGGCGCGGGGACAAAGGGCAGTCCCGACAGATCGGCAATGTGGCCGATGGCTTCGGCATCAAAGCCGGGATAGGCGTTGATGCCTGTCCCGACGGCTGTTCCGCCGAGAGGGAGTCGGTAAATATCTTCAAGGGCGATTTTTAGTCGGTTGATGTTTTCTTTTATTAGTCCGGCAAATCCCGAAAACTCCTGCCCGAGTGTGAGCGGCGTGGCATCCTGCAAATGGGTGCGTCCGATTTTGACGACCGCGCCCCAATTTTCTGCATGATCGGACAGGCTTTTGGCGAAATCTTCGGCCACAGGCAACAGCTCACGCGTCACACCAATGGCGGCGGCCATGTACATGGCTGAGGGGAAATTGTCATTGGTGGACTGGGAGCGGTTCACGTGGTCATTGGGATGGACCGGCTCCTTGGAGCCGACTGGTTGTCCGGCCAATTGGGAACAACGGTTGGCAATAACCTCATTGACATTCATGTTGAACTGAGTTCCGCTACCGGATATCCAGACAGGCAGGGGAAACATGTCCAGATGTTGGCCTGCTAAAATTTCCTCACATGCGGACACAATCAGGTCACGGACCATATCCGGCAGATGTCCGGCTCCGTGGTTGGCGAGGGCACAGGCCTTTTTCAAAATGGCATAGGCCTCAATCATTTCACGCGGCATCGGGTCAGCCCCGATATCAAAAAGGTTCAACGCCCGTTGCGTCTGCGCGCCCCACAACTTGTTTTGTGGAACCGCAACCGATCCGAGACTATCTGTTTCAATCCGTGTATCAGCCATGCCAGTTCTCATTGGTCGTGTTGAATCCGTTTTTATTCTTCATGAGCGTTGGATGGAATGAAGGATAAAGGGCGCATCCGGTTTGAGGGGACGTTTTCCATCCTATATCCCGCGCCAACAGGCGCACGGGCGTCAGCCGAGAGCGAAGCGGACGGCTCCTGCACAGCGCGGCTTGGCCCTCCCGCGCTTCTTGGCAGATCAAACGCATGAACAATCGTTTGCTTTGGCAACCTCACCACATGCGCTCTCATGGATAAAAGGGCACTTGAAACGGAAAAGTCGAATAACGGGCAATCCTTCGACGGACAAACAACGCTCCTTTCATGCTTTTGCGGCTTTCATAGACAACGTTTTGCGTAGAGGAAAGCATTACCGCCTCAACCGTCGTTCAGAAGAACGGTTGCCGAATAAAGACCTCAAGCCCGCCTCTGCTTACGGGGCGCACAATACATCTGGAAGTTCTCGAACAGGGCGGTTACCACCCCTTGCTGCCGAGGATATCGTGCATCTTGTGGGCGGTTTTCTGTTCAACCAGAAGCATTTTTTTAGCCTGGGCCTTCTTGATTTTTTCGGTCAAGGTATCAATGTCGGCGGGTTTTTCCATAAAGTCCATGGCTCCGAGCTTCATGGCCTCAATACCAGCCTCAAGAGTGGCCTGACCGGTCAACAGGATAACCTGCATATCCGGATGGGACTGCCGAATAACCTTGAGCATGTCGATACCGTTCATGTCCGGCATCTGAAGGTCCAAAACAATGGCGTCGTAATCGGACTCGTCGATGGCGGCCACCGCACTATTCGCACTGTCAGCCGTGTTGACGTTCATGCCCCGAAGGCGCATACGCTCGGACAGGTTGTCCAAAAATTCCGTTTCATCATCAATGAGCAACACTTTTTCTGCCATAAAAATATCTCCTTGAAATATCTCAAAATTGAAGAATTATTCCATCAAGCGGCACGCTTGAACTCCAACTCAAGGGTGCCGTCTTGCTTGTTAGCGACAATCACCATACCCATATCAGCGGCCAGAGTTTTCAGCGACCCATCATCGGACAGGAGAATGTCTTCTCCCGGCACGGAAAACCTTACCAAAGGCACGCCTTCTCGCTCTTCCACGGCAAGAACCAATGTCGTCTTGGGAGCCATTTTATCCAGAGAAAGAGCGACCACGCCGTGTAACAACTGGATCAGATGAAACGGACTGATAACGACTCTGGCCGCGCAACATTCGCCCACGGCAACACCCATTTGCTTCATGTCGGCCATACGGCCAGACAGGGCCACGACCAGTTCCACAATTTGCGAAAGCTCTACCTCTTCCGAAATTTCGTCCGTGCAGTGGGCCAACCGATTCATATTTTTGACGATACCATCGCCTCGTTGCACTTGCCCCTGAATGGACGTAGCAACCTTTTTAAGGCGTTCTGGGTCCAAATCCATCCCCCGTTCAGCCATGAGCGTCAGGTCTCCCAGCAATCCGGCGGCCTCATTGATCACGGCAAAAACGTTCTTGATCTCATGAGAAATTGACGCACTAACCTTTCCAAAAAAATGCAGACTGGCGTGATTGTCCGTTGCAGTGGATGCCATCGTTGCCTCCTACTTCAGGTTACAAGCCTTCGATCCTGCCCAGGAGGTCTTCAAGGCTGACTGGCTTTATCAGATAGCAGGCAGCTTCGGCGGAACCTGCCTTGAAGTCCGATTCCGATCCGTGCCCTGATAGAAAAATAAATTTCATGTTCGGGCATTTTTCGGAAAGCAGTCGCTTGAGCTCCAGCCCACTCAGCTTGGGCATCTTCACATCCAATACCGCCAGATCGTACTCACAATCCTGCGCCATGCGTAGGGCGTTTTCCCCGCTGTCGGTCCAGTCCACGTCCATCCCCCGAAGAGACAGTCGTTCGGCCATGGCGGATACCAATTCCACTTCGTCATCAACCAGCAGTATTTTCATCATTCTTTGCCTTGTTGTTCGTAAGTGGTATGGTGATGGTAAAGGTTGTTCCCACCCCCACATCACTTTTCACATTCATGGAACCTCCCAATTCCTGCACCAGCCCATAGGTAATGGAAAGGCCGAGTCCGGTTCCGCCCGTTTTTTTCTTGGTCGAAAAAAAGGGCTCGAAAATATGTTTTATGTCACTTTTCGGAATACCGCAGCCATCATCAGCCACCACGAAAGTCAGGGTGTTCTTCGCTGTTTCCAGAGCAGAGATCGCAAGATGACCACCGTCCTGCATGGCCTGAAAAGCATTGTTCACCAGATTGAGAAGAATTTGTTGTAGCTTACCCCTGTCCGAAATAAATTCCGGCAAGTTATCCGGGATGTCCATTTTAATCGTAATGGAACGATACTCTGCCTCCTTGTGGAGGAAGCCTATAACTTCACCGACCAACTTTTTAAAGCAGATATCCTCCATCTCCACTTCAATATGACGGGCAAAACTCAAAAGTCGTCTGGTGATTTTGCCGCAACGGGACACGGACGCGATGATGGAGTCAATGTTCGCCATTAACCGATCATCACCAGCATATTCCTGTTTGAAAAGGAAGAGATCCTTAACCAGCCCAGCCTTTTCATTGATGATGGCAAGGGGATTATTGATCTCATGGGCCACACCCGCTGCCAGCCGCCCTATGGAGGCCATACGGTTGGAGTGTTCAGCCTGACGCAGGGTCCGGGCACGGGTTTGATCCACAAGGTAAATTTTGTTGACCATATAGGTAGCAACCCAAACGATTGCCACGAGGATGGCAAAAATCGAAGCGGCCAATATCCACATCAATTCCATGCGAATAGTTTGCAACGGTTTCATCAGTTCTTTTGAAACCTTAACCACCATCACGACAAAAGGTGTGCCGCGAACATAGGCATAACCGACGGTATAGTCCACGCCATCCTTGGCCCTGATTTGCTGAACGCGCGTCTTCTCATTGTAGGGGGGAAGCTCCATATCCACCTTTGTCAGCAATGCTCCGTGTTTGGCAGAAGGCGTCTGAATGATACCGTGCCGGTCCACAATAAAGGCATCACCGCCACCGGAAAGATGCAGGGATGTTAAAATAGCGTTGAATTGTTCGGTATCGAGCGTCACCCGCAAAATAAAATCGGAATCGGTCTTTGCATCGTGTACCCGGCGAGCCACAATAACGTGCGGCAGATCACGGAATCCACGAAAAACGCTACTGGTAAAGGAACCCTGGGCAATAGTGGACTCAAACCATTCCTGTCCAGAGTAATCCCGCCCCAACAAATCATACGGCCCGATGTAGGCTATCTGACGACCATGTTCGTCAATAAGGCCTATATCGACAAACCCGCCGAAACTGGCTTTTAAAGAGGAAAGCACCTTTCGCAGATTCTCTTCCTCGCTCAACATGGCAGTGCCATATTGTTGAGCAAGGAATTCCAATGCCTTGGTCCGCTCTTCAAGAAAAGCGGCCACCGTTCGCCGGATATTGGATGTGATACGAGACGTACGCAACAGGTTTTCGTATTCAAGGGAGTGCTTGGTGACGTTATAGTCGATAAGAGCCATACCTAGCAATGGAATCAATGCCGCCACAGCAAGTACTGCAATGGCAAAGTACCAGATACGACGATAATTGAACAAGCTCTTTGCCGATCCTGCGTCGGAATCCGTGTCCCAAAACTGCGGTCTGATCTTTTCGAGTATCGACATGCTACCCCCCGTTCCCGACCACGCCTATTTGCCTGTGCGGATTTTCTCGTTTGCAGCCTTGAGCGTCTCACTCAATACGTCAATGTCCACTGGCTTGTGTAAGTAGGCAAACGCACCCAGCTCCATGCAGACTTCGCGGTCCTTTTCGGAACCATGCCCGGTCAGGATGACCACTTCGACCTGCGGGTATTCCGTCTTGACCCGGCGGAGCACTTCAATGCCATCGATACCCGGCATCTTGAGGTCAAGAACCATGACTTCAGGTTCATCCTCACTGACCAGATCCAGGGCAGACTCTCCATCATAAACCACGGCCGATCCCATATCGCGCATCATCAGGCGTTCGGACAACGTCTGAGCAAATTCTCGTTCATCATCGACCAGCAGTACTTTGGACGGAATGTCAAAGTCGGCCTTGCGATAGATGTCGGTTTTGTGAAAGCCCTTACCCACACCGACTTCGACAGAGGTAACCCCCTCTACGGCACTGACGATGTCGGACAATTCCCGTTCAAGACGTTCGAGCATGAGGACATGCTTGTTGATGGTCAACGTTACAGCACCCTTATTTGCAACAACATCAACATTGTGCCCCTCGGCGGCCAAAACGGTACCAACCTTGGCAGCCAACATGAAATCAACCACCCTGGCGCGGGAAATGTCGGTTGCCTCCACAGCCGAATTGGAGAGTTGCTCGATGATACTATCCGCAGCCTTGTCCACGCCTGCGGAACCGACTGGCACCACAAGATCATACAGTTCTTTGGCCCATGGATCATTGACACCCTTGAGGGTTTCAACCCAGACAGCACGATCCGCATCATCCTTGTGAATAATTTTAAGCGCATGTTTCTCAGCAAAACCTTCATGCCGTTCGGCCACGGCAAGACGTTCTTTCATCGCGGAGATAAGGCACACTTTAAGGATATGATCAATATTGGTGGCCGGGAGCTGGGAAATGTAACCGGAAAACAGGAGCTTGTCCTGCTCCATCAGCTTCTTGGCCATGGCAAAACGCAACCAGGCAATAGCCCGTTCCTTTTCATGGCTAAAGGCATTAAATACAGACGTTTTTGCCTGAAAGGCGCGGGCAATCCTATCCTGGTTCATACCGGACAGTTCAGCGGCCATAGCCACGATTTCCTGATCGGTGACAAGGCGGTAACCTGTGGAGTCAAGGACACGCTTAACAACGCCACCAGCTTCTGAAAAAAGACCATTAAAAACTGTAATTACAGACATTTTTACTCCCTTGCTTTACGAGAGACGGCAAACCGAAGTGAGAGGGCAAAGCTTTTCCGACCCATCTTTATGTGCGCTCTCATGGACGGCACAAATGGCGGTATCCATGGTCGGATAAATATGATCACGACCGATCTTTTCCAACAGGTGGGTGCGTTTGAGGACAGCCATGACCGACTCGTTGACACCGCACAGGGAGAGATCAAGGCCGCGAGCACGAACCTTACCCAGAATCAGCGACAGAGCCTCCTCACCGGAAGCGTCCATATCATTGATTCCATTAGCCACGATAATAATATGGTTGAGATCGTCATTGACCATCATTCGGTCAGTGATCTGATCCTCAAGGAAACTTGCGTTGGCAAAGAAAAGCGGACCGTCAAAACGGACAACCGCTATATGGCGGCACTCTTCCAGGCCGTGCTCCGTAGCATCGCACAGGGAGTCGTCGTCCTTGCGGGAAAGGCTGGCAACACGCGGACGCATGGACTTGTACAGAAAGACCATCAGTGAAAGTGCGACACCGACCATGATTCCTTTGTCCAGGTGCGGGGCAAAGGCCAGCGTGCAGACAAAGGACAAAATAGATATGGCACCGTCATACCACTGGGCCTTCCAGGCATGAATAAAACCGGAAGCATTGATCAACCCGATGACCGCCATCATGATGACCGCAGCAAGAACCGCCTGTGGCAGATGATACAGCAACGGAGTGAAGAACAGCAAAACAACAACAACCATCAACGAGGTGAAGACGCTGGACATACCCGTCAAAGCACCAGCTTGCAGGTTCACCGCTGATCGGGAGAAAGAGCCGGATACCGGATAGGATTTTCCGAATGCGCCAAGGATATTGGCGAGTCCCTGCCCGATAAGTTCCTGATTGGGATCAAGGCGTTGCCCGGTCTTGGCGGCCATGGCCTTGGCAATGGAGATTGCTTCCATAAAACCGAGCAGGGAAATAATGGCGGCAAACGGAAGCAGATGTAGCATGATTTTGAGATCAAGCGGAGGGGCGGAAAAGGCCGGAATACCGGAAGGGACCGTGCCGACCACGGCTCCACCTCCTGCCATCGTAAGATTTTCGGTATCCATCCGGGTGTTCCCCACTTTAAGACGCCAGACCCGACCATCGGAAGCCTTGCCGGAAGGGAGCGTTCCCTGCGGATAAAAGACCATGGACCCATCGGGTTCCTCCACTCCGTCAAATAACATAAAACGAAGGGCGGCCCGAATTTCATGTTGCTCATATTTGAGACCGGCAATTCGAACATTGACGATGTTGAGGTCATGCTCCATGTTAAGAGCACCAAGCTTGTCGCCAGCCTTTTTATATTTATCAAGCTCTCCCTTAAGGACAGTGCGTTGCTCGGCCAGTTTTTCAATGTCGGCAACCGTTATGTTAAAATTGTTGAGAGCCTCACGCACTTCCGGTGCCTGAATGGCTTCTGCGGAAATCTTAATATCATGGTTGAAGCCAAGTCCCCAGGATAAAAGCGTGGTCACAACAACCGCGACCAACACATTGGGTATTTTGGGATTTACCCACTTGAGCACAATCATTATACCAAAAGCCAGTAGCCCCATGGCAAGTGTCGGCAAATGCGTATAATGCAAAGCGGCATACACCACACGGATGATGGTTTCATAATGGTGCTCTGCCTTGTCTACATAAATGCCAAACATCTTAGAGAGTTGAGATGAAGCAATGATGATGGCGGCCGCATTGGTAAAGCCATTGACCACCGGATGGGAAAGGAAGTTCACCACCAGGCCGAGCTTGAGTACACCAAGCAGGAACTGAAAAATACCGACGATCAAGGCAAGCAAAATGGCATATCCGATGTACCCCGGACTACCGGCCGTGGCCAGTGGTTCGAGCGATGCCGCAGTCATAAGCGAAACCACAGCCACGGGACCAGTGGCAAGCTGCCGACTGGAACCGAATAAAGCGGCAACCAGTGGTGGCAGAAAAGAGGCATACAAACCATAATAAGCGGGCATCCCTGCCAACTGAGCGTACGCCATCGATTGCGGGATAAGCACCAAAGCCACCGTAAGCCCTGATATGGCATCGGCTCGCAGGGCGTTCATGTCGTAGCCCTTGAACCAACTTATGAAAGGGAAAATTTTCGTCAGCACAACTCCTACCCTCTAAGTAGCCTGCAACATTCGTCGGCACGTCTTCATCAATTCGTTGAACAGCGCACCAGCGTCATACAGATTGTAATTTTTAAAACGAATGAACCCATCAACCATAGTAAACAAAAGAAGCGCGGATTTTCGAGGATGAAGATCAGTACTGATGGAGCCGTCTTCCTGACCTGTCGCAATTGCCGTCTCGAAAATATCGACCAAACAATTGTAGATTGCCTCCAAATTATCCCGGAACTTCGGATTGGACTCGGAAAACTTATAAAGAAAATGCCTGTGCAACAACAGAAATTTATCTTCCATTAGACCAGACAAATACAGGTGAAAGGAAACCACTTCCTCCACCATTTCAAGACCAGACTGAAAAGGCCTGTTTTCAAAAAATTGCTCAAACTGCTCGACTATCTCTTCTCTTGTCTTTTCCAAAATAGCCAGGAGTAGCCCCTCTTTGTTCTGAAAATGATAGAAAATGGTCCCCTCTGCCGCACCAGTCAGCCGCGACAACTCTTGCCCGGAAGTATCTGCAAACCCCTTGTTGGCAAACAAGCCCGTGGCAACTTTGAGTATGATGTCCTTTTTCTTCATTGTCTTGCTTTTCTGTCCTTTCCAAAAACCGAGTATCCACTCAGTTCGTCCTTAATAATCACTAATTCTCCGCTCTGTCAAAAAAAACCGCAAAACTGAGCAAACACTCAATTTTATAGCTGATCAACCTAAAATCATTGGCAAATTGCGTATTTTCTTCTTGAAGTCAACAATACAATTTCCTTTTGTGTGCACGGCGCGCCGGCTTGCGATAGCGGCCCATCTACTGCTTGTTTGCACGGCGCGCCGGCTCGCGATAGCGGCACATCTACTGCGTTGCCGACCCTGCTTTAATCCTCAACGTAGCGCTGCTACGCCTGCGGTTAAAACAAGAAGAAAATCAGGAGTTGAAACCGCCTTCGGCGGTATAGTCAGGTGATTTCGCCTCCGGCGGCTTAAGGGCTATAACCCTTAAGAATCCCACCCTTGCCTACGGCAAAAAAGGCACTTGCGCCGAAGGCGCAGATGGGGATTCCAAAGGGTTATAGCCCTTTGGCGGGTGCAGGGCAGAGCCCTGCTTGTTCATTCTTCATCCGCCCGCATGGGCGGTCTTCACAAATAAAATCAGGAGTTGAAACCGCCTTTGGCGGGATAGTCAGGTGATTTCGCCTCCGGCGGCTCAAGGGCTATAACCCTTGAGAATCCCACCCTTGCCTACGGCAAAAAAGGTACTTGCGCCGAAGGCGCACAACAGGATTCCAAAGGATCAGAATCCTTTGGCGGGTGCAGGGCAGAGCCCTGCTTGTTCATTCTTCATCCGCCCGCATGGGCGGTCTTCACAAATAAAATCAGGAGTTGAAACCGCCTTCGGCGGTATAGTCAGGTGATTTCGCCTCCGGCGGCTCAAGGGCTATAACCCTTGAGAATCCCACCCTTGCCTGCGGCAAAAAAGGTACTTGCGCCGAAGGCGCAGATGGGGATTCCAAAGGGTTATAGCCCTTTGGCGGGTGCAGGGCAGAGCCCTGCTTGTAGTTGTGTGCGTCAAGTTCAGCAATTTCGTCTTGGCATGTGAGTCGTTCCCCAGGGGGCGCGCCCCCTGGGGAACGGTTTTACGCTACCAATTCCAAT
>PDWI01010572.1_pt1 | contig 10308 bp, 9 predicted proteins | sample 1430891 | NCBI WGS metagenome assembly PDWI01 (sample SAMN01162508, study PRJNA174530) | Oral metagenome, whole genome shotgun sequencing project. | biome: Marine environment; feature: Marine mammal; material: Swab sample of the gingival sulcus; isolation source: swab sample of gingival sulcus... | reverse complement strand
CGTCTTTTATTTTACTAGTTCTTAAAATTAAAAATACTATACACACTCAAGTAATAAGCCACTCCCTGTTAGACTTCGTCTAACGGTCGTTCGAGCTGGTGCACTCAATAGGGTAATGTTGTACAAATTATTATTAAAAAACTTATTGTACATATATGTCAAGCAATGAAACTCCCTTACGCTCCCTATGGTCGCTGTCGGTCTTCCGAGCTGTCGCTCTCAATAGAATAAGTAACTTCAAATAATTCTTACGAACTTATTATACAGGCATGCTCAAGCAATGAAACTCCCTTACGCTCCCTATGGTCGCTGTCGGTCGTCCAAGCTGCCGCTCTCAATACATTTAGACAAATAAAATACCGCTTACAAGCTAGCTTGAAGCATATTTTATTTGTTAAATGTGCTCATTGCTTGGCTTTCGAAAATTACGAATGAGTGTATATACTAATACTCGATTGAGTAATTTACTCGCAGTATGATGCGAAAAGCTAAAAAATGACAATTTAGTAAAACTTAACCCACTGTCGCAAAGAGATTTTAGATGATTTCGCAGCAAACAAAAGAAATAGCGAAGGCGTGTATACAATAATACATAACTGAGCTATTTACTTGAAGTTTGCTGCGAAAGGGCTAAAATATCGCGCGACAGAAGTTCGTTGATAACAAAACTACCAACCCCATACCCCGCAACAGGTGGCACAAAAGGCATACTACCTATTACAGTCTTATCTCTATCCTTAGCAACTTGCTCTTCCGAATAAATCACAGGTAAATCTTTGATACCAAGCTCGCCTAATTTCTTACGCATCACTTTAGCTAACGGACAGTACCTTGTATTTTTAATCTTATCAATCTTAAAAGAAAGTGGCGCAAATTTATTACCCGTTCCCATCGCCGAAATAATTTTTATATTATTAGCATAGGCGTACTCAATTAATGCAAGTTTAGCACTAACCGAATCGATTGCATCGATGATATAATCATACTTGACATCAGCGATGACATCGATATTATCTGGAGTAAGTCTTACATCGTATATATGTAAATTACAATTGGGATTGATATCCAAAATCCTCTTACTTTCAACTTCAACCTTTTTCTGCCCCAACGTAGAAGTTAGAGCAATTAGCTGGCGATTGATATTGGTTATATCAACAACATCAAAATCAAGTATGCCAATTGTACCAACCCCTGCCCTTGCAATACCTTCCGCCGCAGCCGAACCTACACCACCTAAACCAACTATTAAAACCGAACTGTTTTGTAACTTTTCAAAACCAGCATTACCTATCAAAGCAATCTCACGGTCAAACCTAGTCTTAGTTTTGGGTGTAATATTGTATTTAAATTTTGAATTTTCTAAACTATTATTCACGTATTTTTCATATAAATCAGATAAACTTTCCGCAATAGTATTTTGGTTATTACCATAGTCAATACCATCAAGCTCTCTAACGTGCATAACACCAATTGAAGTGCCTGTAATAAAAAGGCCATCCATATTAGGTATATCGTCATATTTTATATTTTTGTGAACAATATTATAATTTTTTTGAACAAGACTGGTCACAACTTTTCTAGTTATTCCACTTAGCACTTTATCATCATCAGCTGTAAAAACAGTATCCCCTTTATAAAAAAAGACGTTTGATTTAGAGCCCTCAAGTATTTGATTGTTATGGTCAAGCAAAATATACTCGTAGACATCATCGCTTGCCAGTCTTTTTCGTAGCTGCTTCATTTCATTAGTAAAAACCTTGTTTTCGGGATTTTGACGTTCAAATTTGACAGTCTTAACTGGTACACCATTTACAGAAGTCAAAGTAGTCGGATACTTCGACTCAATATACTTAGTCACAACCAGCGGTTTATCTTCCTTAAACAAAACTATAATTTTAATATTGGTCAAATAAAACCCATTTACCTCAATTAATTTTTGCAGGTCACTAAAAGCAGTTTCTTTTGACAAGACAAAGTCATAACCCTTATTTTTGATAGTACAATTTAACCTATCAATATGCTCAGCAAAAAATAGTGGCGCAGTTTGTTTCAATCTAATCACTTCATAAATGTAGTTGGACGAACTGTCTTCGGCAAATCCATCGCAAACTTTTCCATTTATAATAACTTTATCATCTTTAAAATTATGCTTTTCTATGATAAAATCTAATTTATATCGGCTATTCATTTAATACCTCCAAGGAGTAATTATGTCATTTATACTAAAAAAAACTAGAGTTAATACCGATTTTTTTGAGTTAAAAAGACGTTTTTTTGAAGTAGAATCATTTGCGAAAAGCACATCTTCATTTAACTTAGACAAAAAAATTACGATCAACTCTAATTCTTTTAATCACGAAAAAACTGATTTCGAGTTTTTTAAAACATTTGTCAACCTAGACTACAATGCCAAAACTTTACAATCAGAATTTATATATACTATGTCAACTTCCACTTCAGAAAGATGCTTTGATATATTTGTCAAAATAGACAGCAAAACACTTTCAGAAATAGAAAAAAACGAAATCGAAAAAATCATTACAGATTTTCTAGAAAATATCAGACAATTTTATAATAAAAATTGGATAATCCAAGATACTGATTTATCAATATTCAGCGGTGCTAACAACTGGTAACAGCCTACATAAGTGGGCGTATGCCAGCAAGAAATTCGCCAAATTCAGCAAGCACAATTGATTGATCACCATCAGATAAAGCTTGCTCTGGCTCAGGATGAACTTCAACAATTACCCCATCTGCTCCCGCTGCCAAACCAGCCTTTGCCAAAGGCAGAACAAAATCTCTCTCCCCAGCAGCGTGACTAGGGTCAGCAATTATAGGTAGCTTAGTAAGCTTTTTCATGTACGGAAAAGCCGACACATCAAAAGTAAACCTAAGCGACCTTTCAAAAGTTCTGATGCCACGTTCCACCAAAATTACATCTTGGTTACCACCATGCGTAATATACTCGGTTGCAAGTGCCCATTCTTCATAAGTCGCAGAAAAAGCCCTTTTCAAAATAACAGGCTTAGCCAGTTTACCAAGTTCCTTGAGCAAACTGTAATTATACATATTTCGGGCACCAATTTGAATTATATCAATCTTATCAGCAAACCTATTAAGCTGGTCAATACTCATAATTTCACTAACCACAAGCATATCAAAAGCATCGGCCGCTTGTCGAATATAATTTAACCCCTCTTCACCTAAACCTTGAAACGAATGCGGCGAAGTACGTGGTTTAAAAACACCGCCTCTTAAAAAATTAACGCCCAGCCTACTAAGTTGCTCTGCCGACTGCATAATCTGCTCTTTAGACTCAACAGCACAAGGACCCGCAATAATAACTTTTTCATTGCCACCAATCGTGTGACCTTTAATCTCTATTACTCTATTTTTCTCCATATAACTTCCTTAATTCATATTCACTTACTCTCAAAACAGGAACATCACCATCGTCGCATTTTTCACGCAGTAGCACCTTCTTCAACTCAAGCTCACTATTTATAATCTCCGTAATTGCTGTAAAAGCTGCACCACTACAAACAGGACTGATATTGGGAAGTTTCACATTATATGTCGACATCTTAATCCTATGCGACCAAACCAAATCAAGCTCAACAACATTGCCGTTATCCATGCTTAACAAAGTCTTCCTATTATGAACTTTTTTATACCTTAACAAAACCTCAGTCAGCTGAATCGGGTCTAAATCAATGTGGAATTTTGCACAAACATACAAAGTATTGTTCTTCATGTTATTTTTAATCTTGTTACAGTAGAAATTAGAAGTTACCACCTTTTTAGCCCCTACTTTTCTAAGTTGTAATATCACATCATTTACATTTTTATATTTATTTTGTTTCAATGAAGTAATAAGTAAAAAATAACTGTACATTTTCTTCCCCTTTACTCAAGACAGGCTCGCAACACAAGGTAAAATGTATAATGTTAATCTAAATAAATTCTAGGGATATTATAACAATTTTACCTTAGAATTTCAAGAAATATGAATTTAACAAACTATTAACACAGGGCTCACTCATCAAGCGCCCAAATACATTTCAAAATTTAAAACAGCTTGCGTTAATTTACAATCAATTATATCACATTTTCGTAAAATTTATAAGTATTGTTTTACTTTTTTGTAAAAAAACTAACCTTTAACCACATTATTTACCATGCAGTATGAACAGGTCTAATACTCATCCTAAATTAATATGTAAAGTATTTTAAAGATGCTGTTGTAATCAATGTTAGCCAAATGAATTTTTTAAAGCACTCTAAGCGAGTTCGCAGGCACGCAAGATCCACTGCGTAGCAGTTAGCTGGAGTGCCGAGTAGCGGTGCTTGAAAAAAATTATTTGGCAATATTGAATGAGTATTTTAAATAATAATTATTATTAGAAAGTTTCTTGCTATGAAGGTAGACGAAATTTTTATCATGATTAGTGAATAGTATAGCTTAATGCGTTAAATTAATGTTTATATTGTAAAAATGGTTACAGTAGTTTAAAATAAATATTAACACTATCATAGATAAACGAAAGGAAAGATTATGAACATATTAGTTTGCGTCAAACAAGTTCCCGATACAACAAACTTTAAAATTGACCCCATAAAAAAAACACTGATTCGTAAAGGTGTCGAAAGCATCCTCAACACCTATGACGAATATTCACTCGAAAAAGCACTTAAACTAAAAGACCAAGACCCAGAAAATACAACAATCACAGTTATATCAATGGGACCAAAACAAGCCGAAAAAACATTAAAACAATGTCTCAGCGTTGGCGCAGATTATGCCTATCTAATTACAGACCGATTATTCGGTGGCTCTGATACGCTCGCTACTAGCTACATACTATCACAAGCCATTAGCGAAATAGAAAAAAGACAAGCTAAATTTGACTTAATATTTTGTGGTAAGCAAGCCATCGACGGCGATACAGCCCAAGTTGGACCAGAAATAGCCGAAAAACTATCGCTCCCACAAATTACCTACGCCACCGACATCAAAAAGGTCGACCAGTTTGTCCATATTACAAGAGACTTAAACGATGAAACTCAAATTATCGAAAGCGAATTACCAGCACTCGTCACCTTTACCAAAAGTGACGATTTGAGATTTCCAACAGTCAAAAACAAAATCAAATCGCTGACAGCAGAAATAACCAACCTAACAGCCCAAGACTTAAAATCAATCGATAAAAATCAAATAGGTCTAAAAGGTTCCCCAACCAAAGTAAAAAAAACATTTACCCCACAAAAAGTTAAAAGCGGTAAAATATACGATATGCAAACAACCCCAAACTGCGTTGATTTACTATTAGACTCACTCGCAGACTCAAAAATTTTATAAAGGAGCACTCATGAATACACACTCAAATGTCTGGGTTGTCATCGAACAAAAAGCCGACAACTCTGCCAAAAACGTTAGCCTAGAACTACTTGTCCAAGCTAGAAAAATCGCTGACACCCTAAAACAAGAAGTCTATGCAATCATCATCGGTAGCAGTACCGAAACAGCAATCAGACAAGCTAGCGAATATGGTGCTGATAAAATTATAAACGTCTGCGACAACCAGTATAGCGACTACAACAGCGAAGTATTCGAACAGACATTGTCACAATTAGCTCAAAAATACCAACCAAACGTCATACTAATTGGCGCCACAGGAATTGGACGAGATTTAGCACCCAGGGTAGCCTCAAAGCTAAATACAGGACTTACAGCTGATTGTACCGAACTCGCCATCGACCCGGACGACCTTAAAGTATGGTGGACTAGACCAGCCATGGGAGGTAATCTGATGGCAGTAATTACTTCCGATACCCTACCTCAAATGGGTACAGTAAGACCAGGGGTTTTTAAAAAAGAAAAATTAGCCTTTAATAGATTAACTAATAACAAAGCCGAAATCATAACCGAAAATATCACGATTAACAGCACTGAGATTAAAACCAAAATAATCCAAAAAAAATTAACCGCTATCAAAGACATCGACTTAGAATCTGCCGACATCATCGTCGCTGGTGGTTACGGTTTAAAAAAAGCCGAAAACTTCAAACTAATCAAAGAACTCGCCAAGGTACTAGATGCTGAAATAGCCTGCTCACGCAAAGTTGTCGAAGAAGGCTGGCTAGACCGTCCTTATCAAGTCGGACAATCTGGTAAAACAATCACGCCAAGAGTTTACTTTGCTATCGGTATCTCAGGAGCGATACAACACGCAGCTGGCATCAAAGGTTCGGATACTATCATAGCAATCAATAATGACCCCGATGCGCCAATTTTCAAAATTGCCGACTATGGTATTATCGGCGATTTATTTGAAATACTACCTGAATTAACCCAAAAACTAAAAAGCAAAACTAAGGAGGAAAACCTTGAACTACAATAAAGTAAGCCCCGAGATAATCACACAAATTTCTGAAACTGCAAGTAGCAAGATTTACGTAAGTAGTGAAATAAACGAAGACTATTTCAAAGATGAAATGCCAATATACGGAATTTTTAAACCAGAAGTTTTAGTATTTCCGCAAAGCGTAGAAGAAATCGCAAACATCGTCAAAATCTGTTATGACAACAACATCCCCATCACAGCACGTGGTTCGGGCACTGGCTTAACTGGTAGCTCCGTAGCTGTAAAAGGCGGCGTAATGATCAACATGAAAAACTTTAACAACATCCTAGAATATGATGACACCAACCTTGTAGTCACAGTCGAACCCGGCGTAATTTTAAACGACTTACAAATGGACTGTTTAGCCAAAGGTTATCTTTACCCACCAGACCCAGGTGAAAAACTAGCAACAATCGGTGGCAACGTCTCAACCAACGCTGGTGGCATGAGAGCAGTCAAGTATGGCACAACTAGAGCCTACGTTCGCCAAGTCGAAGTAGTCTTACCAACAGGCGAAATAACAAGTTTCGGTTCTAAAGTATCAAAAGACTCATCCGGCTACTCGCTACTCAACTTAATCATCGGCTCTGAAGGCACGCTAGGTATAATAAGCAAAATTGTTCTCAAAATATTACCAAATCCCAAACACGACCTTTCAATAATAGTACCATTCGAAAACATCGACGACTGTATTTCAGCAGTGCCAGCACTTTACACAACAAACCTCTGCCCACAATCAATTGAATTTGTCGAAAAAGAAACAATAGAATACTCAGAAAAATACACAGGTAAAGCAATATTTCCCAAAATCGTAAAAGGCAAAAATGCTAACGCCTACTTGATAGTCCGCTTTGATGGTGATGATGAAAATGAATTATTAACAAAAGCCGATATGGCAACTGATATAGTGCTCAAAAAAGGAGCAATCGAAACCCTGCTAGCCGATGGCAAAAAAAGAAACAACCAACTGTGGACAGCCCGTGGTGCATTCTTGGAAGCTATCGAAGCACAAACCAAATACCTTGACGAATGTGACGTAGTCGTACCAGTCAGCGAACTCAAAAATCACATCAATTTTATAAACAGTCTCAAAACAAAATTCGACTTTAAAATAATCAGCTTTGGTCACGCAGGCGATGGCAATATCCACGTCTACACAGCATCAAACGATATGCCAATCGACGAATTCAAAAAACAAGTCGACCAGTTCATGCACCTAATATACGACAAAACCTGCCAAGTAGGCGGCAAACTCTCCGGCGAACATGGCATCGGACGTGGTAAAAGAGAATACTTTAAAATATATGAAAACGATACTAACTTAGAACTTATGCGGGGTATCAAAAAGGTGTTTGATCCGAAGTATATACTTAACCCTAATAAGGTCATATAACCTATCTCTCTATCGCGCGATATTTCAGCCCTTTCGCTGTCGCTCGATATTTTAGCCCTTTCACAGTAAACTGCAAGCAAATAGCTCAGTTATGTATTATTATATACACGCCTTCGCTATTTCTTTTGTTTACTGCGAAAGCATCTAAAATCTCATTGCGACAGTGGGTTAGATTTTATTGAATGTTATCTTTAGGTACAAGTAATGAGTTTAACTGTAAAGATTATTTATCTAATACATATAAACTGACACTAAGATAATATCAAACAGTAAGGAGAAAGAGCCGTTAAGCCATATAAGTTTCTGAAAGTACTCTAAGCGGGTTCGCAAAGCACGGAAGATCCACTTGCGAAGCAAGTTAGCTGTAGTGCTGCGTAGCGGTGCTTTCAGAAACTCTATATGGTGTACAAACCTTACGCTCATTGCTTGGCTTTCGAGTATCTAGCAACAGGACACACAAAACTCCCGACCTTCATAACTACATAAATGTCGGGAGTTTTTATTTATCCTAAAGATTAAAATTAGCTACTTCATCCTGCAGAGCTGTTGCAATATCAGCCAAATGGCTACTTGCCGATGATATATCACTGATACTTTCAGTTTGTGTTACGACACTAGCACTTGCCTGCTGTGTAGTGGCTGCGTTTTGTTGTGCTATCGCTGATAAGTTTTCGATAACGCCTATTATATCGTTGTTTTTCTGCTCGATAGTTTTTGAGTTTTGACTTATTTTATTAACAACGACTTTACTCTTTTCTAATGCTTCCTCTATATCATTAAACTTACTTTCTGTTATAACAGTTTGGTTATCCTGTTCTTCAACTATTTTGCCAACTGATGACATCGTGTCAACAGCACTCTGCGCCTTGGCTTTAAGACTTGCGATAACTGACCTAATTTCCTCTGTGAATTTGGTTGAATCCTCCGCTAGCTTTCTGATTTCTTCAGCTACAACCGCAAAACCTTTACCAGCCTCGCCTGCTCTGGCTGCTTCGATTGCTGCGTTAAGTGCTAGTAAATTAGTTTGGTCAGCAATAGACTGTATCATATCACTAGCTTTGGAGATATCTTCTGCACTGTCATTCGTCTCTAAAATAATTTTATTAACATAGCCTGCTGCTTTTTTGTTTTCTTCACTTGTTTCTATCAATTTTTCTAACGCTTTTTTACCTTCGTCTTTTTTAGCATCAATACCATTGGTAACTTCTGCTAATTCTTTCAAGTATTCTAACATCTCATTTAACGATTCACTATTTTCTTCGATATTTTGTGCCGCTTTTGTGGTATCGTGCGCCTGCCCAGTTGCTCACTCAGCAATGTTTTCAACTGCATTAGCTACTTCTTTGGCACTTTCATTGGTACTTTGGGCAGTTGCAGTTAGCTGCTCAGCTGTTGCGGCTGTATTTTGGGCATGAGTTGTTATATTTTTGAGCATCATTTTTAAATTTTTAACCATACTTCTTATCGAGCGGATCATCTCACCAATTTCATCTTTATCATTAAAATATTTAGAAAGAGCAACTCGCTCCTTTTCAGTATCAAGATTGTAACTAGAAACTTTATCCATCGCATTTTTCAAATTGCTTAATTGATTTTGCAATTTCTTTGAAAATAGCATAGTTACAGCAGCACAAACAAGCGAGATAATAATACCTGTTCCCATTATATAAAGATAGGCATGGATCAAAAACTTCTTGTTTTCACTGCGTTGTCCACTGACCTCATCTTCCAAATCACCTATATAATTGCCCGTACCGATAATCCAACCAAAAGGCTTATAGAGCATAACATACGCCCTCTTCTCAGATGGCTCAGTTTCGCCTTTTTTAGGGAACCAATAATTAAGATAACCTTTACCCTCACTGCTATTACCAATTTTCAAAAATTCCTCGACAATTTTAAAACCTTTTTTATCAGTTAAACCGATACGACTTTTTCCCTCAACATTTTCTTTACCAAGTAAAACAACATTGATACCCTCAGTAGTATCAGCCCAAAAATAACCACCTTCACCGTATTTAGCTTGTCTGATGATATCGGCTGCTAAATCTTTGCCCTGCTTTTCAGTTAACTCACCGTTTTCAATCCGCTTATTAACTGCATCAAGCATCGTCACAACACTTTCTACTTCAAAGGCTATCATATTATCATAGTCCTCATATTTATTTTCACTAAGTGTTGTCAAACTGGACTCGGAAGTTATCTTCAACTCAATAACTGCAATAACTGTAATCGATACTAATGTAAGAATAACACAACCAAAAAGCATCATAAAAAATTTTCGACCAATACTATTTTTACCCATCATAAAAGCTCCTTTCGCTACTTTCGAAAGCCAAGCAATGAGCACATTTGCAAATAAAATATGCACCAAGCTTGCTTGTAAGCAATATTTTATTTGACTAAATGTATTGAGAGCGACAGCTCGGACGACCGATAGGACGAAGTCCGGCAGGGAGTCTCATTGCTTGACATATGTGTATAATAAATTTTTTAAATATAATTTGT